>Ga0334883_1000292_pt1 | contig 94509 bp, 75 predicted proteins | sample GraSluR1_MG_6_FD_207230 | JGI IMG/M metagenome (GOLD analysis project Ga0334883, IMG submission 207230) | Sludge microbial communities from methane-producing bioreactor in Wageningen University, Netherlands - Granular Sludge_09_05-R1 | ecosystem: Engineered > Bioreactor > Anaerobic >... | reverse complement strand
CCCAACCCCCACCCCAGACCTCCGTTCCCAATACGCCGACCTCATCCAAAAAGCCCTCCAGGAGCCCAAAAACGCGGTTTTTGAAGTCGAACAAGCAAAAAAAGCAATCCAGGACGGCACACTCGACACCCCCGAAAACATCCTCCAGGCCGCCCTAAACCTCGTAAAACACGGCATTTAGCAAAAGGCAGCGACGATCGAGCCACGGAAGGCTCAGCAAATAAGTAATGGATTGACTGAAATCTGGCGAGGATAAAGTGGCTCTCCCGCAAGCCACCCTCGCCATTTTTCATGCCAGAAAATCCACCACCAGACCCCGCGGAATCTCGCGTCTGCGCTCAAAAAACGCCCTTTTTGACCCCGCCAAGCCTATCGGTGGCGGCGGACACACCACCGGCATCCTCGCAACCCGCCGCCTCCACGGCCCACCTCCTTCGCCCGCCGGCACAATACCTTCGCCCGGCCCGGACGAAATCACCCTGCACGGAACAATCCGACTCATGTCTGCACATCCCCCTAATAAAACCCCGATTCTGAGCCAAAAACCCACTCTCCAAGCGTATTATAGCAGAATCGACTCCCAATTTCAAGACACTATCATTGCAATTGCAGCCAAATTGCCGTACAAGAATCAACGTTCGAAGGAGATCTGCGATGCAATTGCTTGCAAAATGCCCCGCCTGCGGGCAGATACTGCAGTTGGACGTTTCCGCCGCGGACCGCCGACTCGGCTGCCCCGCCTGCGGACGGCGATTTCGCGTGCCCGACGTCACGGATATGGAGCGCGCCTTGGACGTCGCCCGCAAGGCCCGCAGCAAGGTCTACATCGACGAGGAAGGCAACACATACGCCTAAAACCGCGATTCTGAGGCAAAAACGGGCATTCCCATGCGGTCGATCACCGTTAAGCAGTCACAAAGGGGCTGAGCTCGCGAAGCCGGTTGACCACAGGCGACATCTTCTCGATGACGAAGTCGACCTCTTCTTCGGTATTGTACCGGCTGAGGCTGAACCTGATCGAGCCGTGCGCCGCCGTAAACGGAACACCCATCGCCCGAAGCACGTGAGAAGGCTCCAACGACCCCGAAGTGCAGGCCGAGCCGCTGCTTGCGCAGATGCCAAACCGATTGAGCATGAGCAGAATCGCCTCGCCTTCGATGTACTCAAAGCTGATATTCGTTGTATTAGGCAGGCGGTTTTCCGTATCGCCGTTGACCATACTGCCCGGACACGTCTGCAGAATGCCCGCTTCGAGCCTGTCGCGCAGTTGGCGGACCCGCGTGTTTTCGTCCTCGATATTTGCGCCGGCCAGATCACATGCCTTACCCATCGCGATAATGCCCGGCACGTTTTCGGTGCCGGCCCGTCGCCCGGATTCCTGGTGGCCGCCAAGCATGAAAGGCGACAACCGGGTGCCCTTGCGAACGTACAATCCGCCAACGCCTTTGGGGGCATGCAGTTTGTGTCCGGAAAGGCTGAGCATATCAATAGGCAAATCGCTCAATTTCATCGGCAGCTTGCCGACGGCCTGAACGGCATCGGTATGGAAGACAATGCCCCTTGCACGGACCATAGCGCCAATCTGCTCGACCGGGAAGACCGTGCCGGTCTCGTTGTTGGCCCACATTACAGAAACTATCGCCACGTCATCGGTGAGGCTGTCTGCAAGCTGGTCCATATCAAGCCTGCCCTGCTTGTCGACTGCAATCTCCACGATGGCGTAGCCGTGCCGCTCCAACTGCCGGCAGGTGCTCAGGACTGCCGGATGCTCCACACGGGTCGTCAGAACGGTCCGCCGCTGCGGGATGGTCTCAAGTGTGCCGCGGATTGCGGCATTATCGCTTTCGGTGCCACAACTGGTGAAGATAATCTCCTCCGGCAGGCACCCCAAGAGCTTTGCAACCCGGGCGCGGGCCTGGGCGATCTTGCCGCCTACCTGTCCACCGAACGAATGCATGCTCGACGGATTGCCGTACAGTCGTCCCAGATACGGCGTCATTTCCGCAATCACTTCCTCTGCGACCATCGTGGTGGCGTTATTGTCCATATATATGACGTCGTTCATGCTTTCTCTCCTCGATGCACGTGGCCGGTGACGGGCTGACTGCTGCGGTCTTCCTCCACATACAGATCTTCGCTGACAAATTCCCTGAGTTTGGCCTCGACGACGTCCTTCATCGTCCATTCGGCCATCTTACACTGTGCGCACATCCCTCTAAAAGCCACAATCACTCGATTGCCGTCCACATCGATCAGTTCCATGTCGCCGCCGTCGGCGCGAAGCTTCGGGCGGATCTGTTCGTTAATAGTCTGCTGAACGAGTTGTATCTTCTGAATATTAGTCAATTTCTTTGGCGCGGCGGGCACAACGGCCTGTCCCTTGGCCTTATCGCCCTGTATAGCCTCAATAATCCTCCGGATCTCGCCGTGGCAACCGCCGCAGCCGCCCCCGGCCTTGCAGTAGTTGGTTACCTGCTCGACAGTTGTGAGATCGTTTTCACGAACAACCTTAATTATTTCCTCGTCAGTAACGCCAAAACACGTGCAGACCACAGTGCCGTGTTTTTCATGTGCAGGCCTGCCTTTGCCGCGGTAATGTGCGATGGCAGCGGCAAGCGCCTCCTGCCCCATGACAGAGCAGTGCATCTTCTGCTCGGGCAGACCACCCAACTCGCGGGCGATGTCCTGATTGGTAATCGCTTCAGCTTCCTCCAGCGTCTTGCCCTTGATGATCTCCGTCAGCGCCGAAGACGAAGCGACCGCGCTTGCGCAGCCGAACGTCTTAAACTTGACGTCGGCTATTCGCCCCTGCTTGTCAAGCTTGAAGGTGAGCGTCAATGCATCGCCGCACGCCAACGAGCCGACCTCGCCAACGCCGTCGGCGTCCTCAATAAACCCTACGTTTCGAGGGTTGAGGAAATGGTCCATCACTTTGTCGGTGTAGTCCCACATTATTAATGAATTCCTTCGTCAGAAAAAATTGCCGTTCGGCATAATATACACCTCAGAACATCTTTTTGTTCACCGTTGGCGTCATCGCTGGCTGGCGTTTAGCGCCCCATCCATATCTGCGATGATATCGTCGATGTGCTCGGTTCCCACCGAAACGCGAACGAAATCGGGCGTAACACCGGCGCTCAACTGCTCGGCCTCATTCAACTGCTGGTGGGTTGTTGTGGCAGGGTGGATCACCAGTGTTTTGCTATCCAGAACATTGGCGAGATGACTGGCGAGCTTGACACTGTTGATGAACCGGGCGCCGGCTTCACGGCCGCCTTTGATGCCAAAGCCGAGTATGGCGCCCTGCCCATTCGGCAGATATTTCATTGCGCGACCGTAGTCGGGATGGGACGGCAATCCGGGATAGTTTACCCATGTCACCGCATCATGCCTTTCGAGGAACTTAGCCAGCGCCAAGGCGTTCTCGCAGTGGCGGGCCGCCCGCAGGTGGATCGTCTCGAGTCCCATCAGAAACAGAAAGGCGTTGAACGGCGACATACAAGCACCCGTATCACGCAGGATCTGCGTGCGGGCCTTGATGATGTAGGCCAGCGGTCCGACAGCCTCCACGTATTTGACGCCGTGATAGCTCGGGTCCGGCTCGGTTAATTCGGGGTACTTGCCGTTTGTCCAGTCAAACCTGCCCGAGTCTACAATAGCGCCTCCGAGGCTGTTACCGTGGCCGCCGATCATCTTGGTGCAACTGTGCACGACTATGTCAATGCCGTGGTCGAAGGGCCTGAACAGCATCGGCGAAGTGACCGTGTTGTCGCAGATCACCGGCAGGCCATGTTCATGGGCGACTTCGGCAACGGCCTCGAAGTCCATGATGTCGTTCTTGGGATTGCCGATTGTTTCTATATAGACAAAGCGCGTGTTATCCCTTATCGCGGCGGCGAAATTTTGCGGGTCGGCGGGATCGACAAACGTTACGTCGATGCCGAGTTTTGGAAACGTCTGGCTGAAGAGCGTATAAGTGCCGCCGTAGAGCGAATTGGCGGACACGAAATGCTGACCGGCCTTGCAGATGTTCAGCACCGCGGCGGTGATCGCCGCCATACCCGAGCTGAATGCAAGGCCGCCAACGCCGCCTTCCATTGCCGCCAGACGCTTCTCCAGAACGTCCGTCGTGGGGTTCATCAGCCGCGTATAGATGTTGCCAAATTCCCGCAATGCGAACAGGTTGGCCGCATGGTTGGTGTCTTTAAAAACATAACTGCTCGTCTGGTAGATCGGCACCGCACGGCTGCCCGTGTCGGAATCGACCGCCTGCCCGCCGTGTATGGCCAGGGTCTCCAGACGGTAATTACTATCCTGTGTCATGCACGTTCCCCTATTGTTAAACACATATCCATGTCTCTTCCGATCATTTCGGTATCACTTCCAACATGCGGTCAAGCGCTGATTTGGCGCGCACCCGGATGTCCTCCGGGACGGTGACGCGATGCTGCATATCCTGCAAAGACCATAACACCTTTTCAAGGTTGATCTTCTTCATGTTCGGGCACAATGCCCGCTTCGAAATTGGCATAAATTCCTTGTCAGGGTTGGCCTTTTTGAGTGAATGAATTATGCCTGCCTCCGTCACAACGACGAATCGTCGGTGTTTACTGCGAGCGGCGAATTTCAGCATTTGTCCGGTGCTGAGCAGCTCGTCGGAGCACTCACGGACTTCGCTGCTGCATTCCGGGTGAGCCATCACCACTGCATCAGGATAGCTTGCCCTGACTGCGGCGACTTCATCGGCCGTGATGCGTGCATGTGTGAGGCAGTAGCCCGGCCACAGAATCATGTGGCGGCCGGTTTGATCTATGATATACTGGCCGAGGTTGCGGTCCGGAACAAATATGATCTGGCGACCCTGCGGAAGCTGCCGCACCAATTCAAGTGCATTGCCGCTGGTGCAGCAGTAATCGCTGAGAGCTTTTACCTCGGCCGTGGTGTTCACATAGCTGACAACCAGAGCTTCGGGGTGCTTTTCCTTCAGACTGGCGAGCTGCGCCGCGTCAATCATATCCGCCATAGGGCAGCCCGCTGTGGCGTCGGGCAGCAATACAGTCTTGTCCGGCGAAAGGATCGCCGCCGTCTCGGCCATAAAACGCACGCCGCAGAACACGATTGTTTCGGCATCAGTCTTCGACGCCTCGACGCTCAAGCCAAGCGAATCGCCGGTGAAATCCGCAATGTCCTGCACTTCGCCGATCTGGTAGTTATGGGCAAGTATGACGGCTCGCCGCTGCCGCTTCAGTTGCTCAATCTTTTCTATGATATCGTCCGTCACATGTGCTCCCGCTTCTCGGACCTTTGTTCTCATTCATGCTTCTGGTGATGCTTGTCTCTGTGTCGCCGCACGAGGACTTCGGGAATCGCCATCGTAACCGTTACCCCGGGAGGAACGTCCTGACGCACCCACGCATTTGCGCCGATGACGGCGCCCTTGCCGACGGTAACATTGCCAAGGATCGTCGCCTCGGCGTAGATCGTTACATCGTCTTCGATCGTCGGATGTCGCTTGACCCCGCTGATCCGCTGGGCGTCCTTCGGAATGCTGATGGCTACCAGCGACACGCCCTGGTAGAACTTCACATTGTCTCCTATCTCGGCGGTCTCGCCCACAACGACGCCGGTCGCGTGATCGATGAAGAATCTCCTGCCGATCCTGGCGCCGGGATGGATATCGATACCGCTTTTGGCATGGGCACTTTCGCTCATTATCCTTGGTATGAGCGGCACCTCCATCAGGTACAGCTCGTGGGCGATCCTGTGTATGGCAATGGCGGTAATATACGGATAGCTTATTACTATCTCTTCCAGCGATTTGGCCGCGGGGTCGCCGTCGTAGGCCGCCTGAACGTCGCTCTTGAGCAGTTCTCTTATATGCGGAAGGCGGGCAATCAGCTTCTCAGTGACTGCCGCAGCCATTTTGGCACAGTCGCACGTGGTACAGTTCTTGAGGCGGCATTCGTGTCGCAGCGCCAGGCATACCTGTTCCGCGAAATCCGACCGAAGCCTGCACAAGATATCGCCCACAATGTAGCGAATATTCTCCTGGGTGACTACCCGCTTGCCCGTATAACCTGGAAACAACAGTTCAAGCAGGTCTTGCAGTATAGCCATGATCTTCTCGCGAACGGGAAGATTGGCCACGTCAATGAAGTTCGTGCCCGAGTCGCCGTCGTATGTCTTGACGATCGCCTCGATAACGTCCTCGATCTTGTCTGTTTTGTTTGGCTGATCCATACGCCGCTCCGGTCACGCAAACAATTCCGTCGACAGGTAACGTTCGCCCGTGTCCGGGAGAATGACAACGATAATCTTGCCCTTGTTTTCGGGTCGGGCGGACACCTCCATTGCCCCATACATGGCAGCTCCGGAACTGATGCCGGCAAGGATGCCCTCTTCGGACGACAACAGCCTGGCGGTGTCCATAGCCTGTTCGTTGGTCACCTGGAGGACCTCGTCAATAACGGCACGATTGAGTACGTCGGGTATAAAGCCGGCGCCGATTCCCTGTATCTTGTGGGGTCCTGGACGACAGCCAGAGAGAACCGCGGAGTCGGCAGGTTCTATGGCTACGGCTTGAATATGGGACTTGCGGGACTTGAAGACCTCGCTGCAACCGGTGATCGTACCGCCCGTACCGACACCCGCCACGAATATATCAAAGTTGCCATCGCTATCATCCCATATCTCCTCTGCGGTCGTTCGCCGGTGAACATCGGGATTGGCCTGATTGGTGAACTGCTGGGGTACGAAGACATCGGCATTTTGCGATTTGATTTGCTCGGCCTCTTCGACGGCGCCCTTCATGCCCAACTCTGCTGGAGTGAGTACAATATCGGCGCCCAGCATGCGCAGGAGCTTTCGCCGTTCCAGGCTCATCGATTCGGGCATAGTCAGTTTGAGTCTGTAGCCTTTTGCTGCGCAGACCAATGCCAGGCCGATTCCAGTGTTGCCGCTGGTGGGTTCGACGATCAGCGTATCTGGCTTGATGAGGCCTTTTTGTTCAGCCTCTTCGATCATTGCAAGTGCGATTCGGTCTTTCACACTGCCGCAGGGGTTAAACGATTCAAGCTTGGCAAGAATGGTCGAATCCCGGCTGCCCAGCTTGTTGATTTTCACTAAAGGTGTCGCACCGATGGTTGCCGTAATATCTTCGTAAACCCTACCCATTATAACGACCTTCCCATCAAATCTGGTAATGATCCGCTGAATCAGCCTGTCTGGCCTTATCCACGAGGTCCTGAAGCGTCATGGATTCCAGGACACCCATCATGGCGGATTGCATCCTCATCCACACCTGACGCGTCACACAATCCATGCACCTTGCGCAATGCTGGGGGTGTTCCAGGCATTCCACACCCACGGGCGGACCTTCAAGCGTCATGAAAACCTCGTCAAGCCTGACATCTGCCGGCGGGCGGGTCAGTTCGTACCCTCCCCGCGGACCGCGAACGCTGCGCACAAGGCCTGAAGACTTCAAAAGTGAAATCAACTGCTCAAGGTATTTGTTTGAAATGTCCTCGCGCTCAGCGATTGTTCGGATCTGAAGGGGACCGTTGCCGTATTCAGCGGCCAACTCCAGAATTGCGCGAAAACCATATCGGCTTCTGGACGATAATTTCATAATCTACTCCTATTTTCCTACGGAATTGGTAGCTTACACTGTTATACAGAATACGTCAATCAAAAGTGCCGAAAAAACACAGCATATTCAGACATACACAATTTGGTGGACTGATAAAGGGGGTAAAATAACATTGCTAATCTTTAATATTTATATTATTAGGCTTGACAGAGGTCGCCTGTACCTATATGATCAATGGGTGAAACGTCCGAATCCCTTTCTGCGGCATGGAGGCATATGATGGCCAGAGCGCAGGCCCGGAAAATAGCTTTTGTTAGTTCCTATCCGCCCAGACAGTGCGGCATCGCAACGTTCACGGGCCATTTAATCAAATTTGTCCGCAAGGCCGCCGGTCGTGCATTTGAACCGCTGGTAGTAGCGATGCAGTCGGATGGCAACTATCAATACAGCGACCCGGTCAAGTTTGAAATCCGAAGCAACGTCAAGAACGACTACATAAGCGCGGCAGACTACATAAACTTCAGCCATGTCGACGTGGTCTCAGTGCAGCACGAGTTCGGACTTTATGGCGGCAGCGCGGGGTCTCATCTGAATCTGCTCTTGCGGCGGCTAAGCGCGCCTGTGGTAACGACCATGCACACAGTTCTGGAGGAGCCGAGCCGCGATTATTACAGTGCGACAACGGCTTTGTGCGAGTTGTCCCACAAAGTTATAGTCATGAACCGGCGCGGCATCACAATGTTGCGCGATGTTTACGGGGTGCCCACGCACAAGATTCAGCTTATACCGCACGGCATACCGGACCTGCCCTTCGTCGACAGCAGTTATTATAAACACAAATTTGGGATGGAAGGCCGCAGAACGATACTCACTTTCGGACTGCTCAGCAAAGGCAAAGGCATAGACACCATGCTCAGGGCTATGCCGGCAATTGTGGCCGCCGATCCTTCGGTGCTGTACATCATATTGGGCGCCACGCACCCCAACGTTATCCGTTTGGAGGGTGAACAGTATCGTTTCGGCCTTAAGCACACGATCAAGGAACTCGGTATTCAGGACAACGTCATTTTCCATAATCGCTTCGTGAACGATGAGGAACTGCACAATTTTCTTTGCGCGGCGGACATCTACGTCACACCTTATCAGCATCGTGAGCAACTGACCAGCGGTACGCTCGCCTATGCGGTCGGAACGGGCAAAGCTGTGGTGTCCACGCCTTACTGGGCGGCGGAAGAACTGCTGTCGGATGGACGCGGCAAACTTGTGGGCTTCAACGATCCGCAGAGCCTCAGTGAGGCAATAATCGAACTGCTCAGAGATGATGCGCTTTTCAACGCCCATCGCCGAATGGCTTACGATTATGGTCGTAATATGACTTGGCCGGTGGTGGGCAAACGTTACTGGAAGACCTTTAACGCCAGGAAACTGCCCATTCATATTCCGGGACGCACTGTCAGCAGCACACAGGAGGCCGTATCGATACTGGAAGTGCCTGACCCGCCGCTGGACCATCTGCGAAGAATGACCGATGATACAGGCCTGATTCAGCACGCAAAGTTTACGATCCCCGACCGCAACCACGGCTACTGCACCGATGACAACGCTCGCGGTGTAGTCGCCATGACCAAGTACTTCGCTCAATATGCCGAACCTCAGGCGCTTCGGCTTTTTGAGGTCTACCTGTCTTTTATTCACCATGCACAGCAACCCGATGGAAACGTGTACAACTTCATGAATTACGACCGCCAGTGGGCGGTCAACGAGCCCGAGCACGACGCGCTGGGACGGACTCTTTGGGCCTTTGGCGCAGTCATAGCGCGGCCGCCGCTGCCGCGCTATGTACCGATCATCAAGGATTGTTTCGATCGTGCGGTTCGCCACATTCCATTACTGTCGATTCGCGGCAAGGCGTACTCCATTCTTGGCATGGCCGACTACCTCAGCCAGTTTCCCGGCGCAAGCGACATCAAACGTTCTCTGGCTAACGCCGCCGATGACCTTGTTAATCACTTCAACAGCGCCAGCAGCCACGACTGGCACTGGTTCGAGGACACTCTGGCATACGATAATGCGGTGCTTCCTCAGGCACTCTATACGGCGGGCATGGCGCTTTCCGAAGACAAATACATCGACGTCGCCAACGCAGCCACGGCATTCCTCATCGAAAACACTTATGACGGATCTCATTTCAGCTTCATCGGCTGCAAAGGATGGTTTCGACGCGGCCAGAAGAGAGCTCGATTCGACCAGCAGCCTATCGAAGTAGCGCCGACCGTCATGATGCTGCGGGCGGCCTGGGATGCAACCGGTGAAAGAGATTTCATCCGATTACAGAAGAAGGCGTTTGACTGGTTTCTCGGCGAAAACGATCTTGGCACGCCGGTCTACGACTTCAAGACCAAGGGCTGCTCCGACGGTCTTATGCAGAACGGACTCAATCTGAACCAGGGAGCCGAGAGCACATTGTGCTTCCTGCTGAGTCTGCTTTGTGTTTTGGAAAGCTACGCCGCAGGCGCTGGCGACGGAGAAGCTGTCAAGACAGCCGATGAAAGCTCTATACTCAACATGGCCGTGGCCGCGATCAAGGACGTGGGCGCCAGAAGCGCTGCCGCCGGCATCGTTCCCTCCGAAACCTCACTCGACTGAGCCAGCCATCCGCGAGACATGCGTCCGCAGGCAAGGTTTATGGAGAGATGTGTGCACTCGCCTGTTTTCTGGCAACAGGTAACTTCTGCTCCAGCGTCAACACCTTCGCAAAGGCGTCCCCCTGCTGCTCTACTTGCTCCAGTGCAAGACCGGGACCGAAGACAAGCTCACTTGCATCCTTCTTCCTGACAGCGGTTTCGACCTGTCGCCACGTCACCGGCATGGAGACTGCAGGAGACTGCCGGGCCCTTAGCGAATAGACGCTTACAGTGGTCTTGTGCCTGGAATTCTGTGACCAGTCGATGAAGACCTTGCCGGTGCGCAGATGTCTGGCCATTTTGCCGGTCACGCGGTCAGGATAGTGTTTCTCCATGACGCGTGCGATGGTCCTTGCAAAATGCCTTGTCTGTTCATAAGTTGCCTCAGTGTTGAGCGGCAGATAGAAGTGCAGCCCTTTGCCTCCGGAGGTCTTGGGGAAGCAGGTCACTCCCGCATGCGCCAGCATATCGCGCATTATCAGGGCTACCTCCAGGCAATCAAGCAAGGCGGCCGGCGCTCCCGGATCGAGATCAAACACCACCGCCGCGGGTCTGTCGAGATGATCGGCTGTATGCAGAGATGCGTGTATTTCGATCGAAGCAAGATTGGCAACCCATATCAGAGACGGCAGATCGTTCAGCATGCAGTAATGCTTCTGCGTCTTGCCTTGTGATACAGTTTTCAGCCAATCGGGCCTGTACGAGGGGCAGCGCTTCTCATAAAAAGATTGGCCGTCTACTCCATCAGGAAATCTCTTGAGTGTTACGGGTCGGTTCTTCAGGTGCGGCAGAATGTAATCCGCCATATTACGGTAATACTCTATAACCTGCCCCTTGGTGAAAGCGGAGTGCGGGTATAGCGGCTTATCGAGGTTTGTCAATTTGATTCTCTTGCCTTCAAGGCTGACAATGGGCGCCATTGTTATTTCGATTTCACTTTGGAAAGAGATTCTTCAAGGACCGAAACCAGATCCTCCTGTTCCTGCAGCTCAGATTCACCGGCCTCCTCGTCGGCGTGCTCGACAGTCACAGTCTGTCCCCGCCTTGCTTTCTCTTCGAGAAACTCAAGTATTCTCCTTCGGCTCTCATCGACATATCGCTGCGGCTCATAACTTCCGGCCATGCTGCGGATTTCGGCCTTCATGGCTTCGACGGCGGCCTGCCGGGGTTTCGGCAGGTCAGGCAGAATATGCCTTGTGTCGCGCACCTGGTCGTAAAAATGCAGTGTGATCAACTCCAGCAGACGATCACCGGCTTTTACCGCCACCAGATGCTCGCGCGTATGCAGAACAAGCCTTGCTATACCCACCTTACCGGTCTTGTGCATGACTTCTCCAAGCATCTGATATGATTTCAAGCCGCCCTTGCGCGGCATGATGTAATACGGCCTGTCGAAGTATATGGGATCGATGTCCCGGTAATCGGCAAATGAGCTGATTTCTATGGATTGACTGCGCTTGGGTTCGATCGCCTTGTATTCTTCCTGCCTGATGATGACATATTTATCATGATCCGTCTCGTAGCCATTGACGATATGCTCGCCCGGCACAAAGGTATTATCCTTCGGGCAGAACATACGTCTTTGCAGGAACGAGTTGTCCTTACGGTGCATCATGTGAAAAGATGTTCGGTCGCGTCGCAGCGCCGAGACCATCTCCACCGGTATCGAGACAAGCACGAAACTCAAAGTCCCGGTCCAAATCTTCGATGCGGGCACGTCAGTTTCCCTCCAGCTTTATATCATGCGGCGATTTGTCGCTCCTGAGGCCTTTGAAGGCGGCCTGCTGGAGCAGCCCGTTTTTCGGCCAGCGCCGGTATTCCACCTGCGCAACGTAAAAAGGCTTTGTAAATCTCACCTCCTTGTCGACTTTGGTCTGGAACGGTGACTCGGGGACAATGATGGGCTCCAGAAAGGCCAAAAGCCGCTCGTGGTCCTCCCGGGAGAACCCGGTTCCGACCGATCCCACGAATGTCATCTTCATATCCCTGCCATATGCGCCCAACTGCAAAGAGCCTATCCTTCTGCCCGGATGATCGGCGTATTTGAACCCGCAGATGATGAACTCATCGGATTTGACAATCTTGACTTTAATCCACTCAGGGCTGCGTCGACCCGGCTGGTATGTGCTGCCGAGGCGCTTGCATATAACACCTTCAAGCTGATGATCGCGCGCCACGGCCAGAATCTTGCTGCCTGCGCCCCGAAAACTCGGCGGCACGCGGCATGCTTCATGTGCAATCGCCAGATCTTCAAGCGTGCCGCGTCTTTCATCGTACCGCTGATCCATGATGTTGCGGCCATTGGTGAAGAGCAGGTCGAATATGTAATAGAAAATGCGCATCCGCGGCATCGCACGTCGGGCGGTGGACAGACTTATGTGCATTCGCCTCTGGAGCATCGCAAAGCTGGGACGATTGCTGTCGTCGAGGGCGATTATCTCACCGTCTACAACTGCACTGTCGCCCAGCGACATGCCCAGATCGGCCAGCTCGGGATACCTGAAAGTGATGTCAAGAAGATTTCGGCTTTCGATTCTTATATGCTGCCCATTCCAGTAAGTGATGGCGCGTATTCCATCCCATTTGAATTCGTAGGCCCATTCACCAGTCCGCGGCAGTCCGCCGACGGATGCGAGCATCGGCTCCACGTGGGCGGGCATCGGCTCAACAGCCGCAGCGTGTTTTGTAGTGCCGGCGGGCATTTAGCTGCGCACCTTAAGAGATTCGAGGCTCTTTTCAAGCGCAATCAGCAGTTGATCGTCCTCGGTCGCCTCCACCGCCTCCAAAGCCGGCAGTTCGGGCTTGTGTCCCTGGGCCTTCTCTTCTATAAGTTTCTGCAGCTTTATCTGGTATTCGTCTTTGTACCGCGCCGGCTCGAAGGGTTCCTCCAACTCGGCGATCAATCTTTCGGCGATATCCATTTCCCTTTCGGATATATCCGCCTGCTCCAGCTCAAAAGAATCCTCGGGGACAATTTCACCGGCATACCTGTGGGTAGTCAGCGTAAGTATATCGGCCGCAGACCTGAGTACCCCAACGTAAGACTTCTTTCGCATGACCCAGCGGCACATGCCGGCTCCTGCGGTCTCGCGGAGACTCTGCATCAAGTCTCCATAGGCCTGTTCGTCGCCGTCCGGTCCTAGATAATAGGTTCGATCAAGGCATCGATCATCGATCCGGCCGACCTCCACGAATTCCATAACTTTGATTTGCCGGGAGGGTTCCGGCTCGGCGAATTCGAGCTCACCTGGTTCGATCAGCACGTACTCTCCAGTGCCGACCTCATAGCCCTTGACGGTTTGATCGGGTCCCACGACCTCGTTATCCGCGGGACAAACCATTTTCTGCTGAAGCCGAGTGTTATCCTGATCATGGAGGAGGTGAGAATGCACGGCGATATCCCCCACCGCCGAGTACAGCTTGACCGGAACATCAACCGGCCCAAATTGAATTCTCCCTTTCCAGATCGCGCGCGGCATGTCAATTCACCGCTCCTGTTCAACGACAAGCGGGTTACCGACTGCTTCGTCTCCAACGGTTACAATCGCCGCGCGGCGGCCTCCAGCGCGGCCTGAACCTTCTGTTCCGGTCCCTGGTCGGCACTGATTGCATCGAAATCGCCGCGCAGGGCCTTGAGGGCATATCGCTCCTTGTTAATCTCCATAGTTGTGCGTACGCCGAGTTTGCGGAAGAGCGGCACCGGCGGGCACCACCCCTGTAATGCATGCTGCATCAAGAAGCCTGCAACCGCAAACGGCAAGATAAGCCATTTGCGGTCGCGGGTTGCCATCAGTATGCCGAACAAGCTGAGCCCGGCCGCGTTTGCTTCGAGAACGCGTTCGATATCCCATTCGACGTCCAGCTCTTCAAGCCTGTCGTTTATGAGGTCCGGGTTCTTTGAAAAATAGAGCACCCGGGCCTCAAGCTCGCGCTGCAGGCACCGATTGATGTCCTCGCTGGTGTTGTCGATTACGCGCGTTTCGGTGTTTGGCAGTGCCATGTTCGAAATCTCCTTCTCTGTTATCCGGTCAGTTCTTCAGCATGCCCCGACCGACCAGGTATATGATCACAGCAATCATCAGAAGAAAGGCGCCCAGGATGAACGCCGACGCCGCCGGACCCGTGACCAGCGAAAGAAGCAGGTGAACGCCCCACAGAATCAGGCTCAATCCGCCCAGCGCCAGGAAAACGGCAGCCAGGGCGATCACCAGCCACGCCAGAAGTTTGGACAGCATGTCGCGATACAGTTCCGTCAATTGGCGAAGCTGGCAGTTAATGAGATCGTCCAGAATTTGGCTGACGTCCTTGGCGATGGCAACGATATCCTGAATTCTACCCATGATTGCGCCTTCCAAGCAGAGCGGCCGTCAATGCTCCTACGCCGAACGAGACGGCCATTGTAGTGAACGGTCTTTTGCTGGCTGCCTCGCGCGATACTTTCATGGCGCTGCCGCATTTTTCACAAACCGTTTCGTTGATTCGCGATATCCTGTTGTGAGCACTGGTCCCAAAGTCTGCCATTGCAGCCTTAAGCCGTTCTCTCGTTTCGCTCAGTTTTTCCTGGCTGAAGTGACCAACATCCGTCATCGTCGAACTCAGATAATCCCGGAATTTGTTGAGATCGCTTTTCAGCGTTTCAATGTCTTTCTCCAGTGTAGTACCCATGCTTCACCATACCCTTTCTCGATTGATTTACTGTCCTTGTGTGTTTCTCATCTGCTGTTCAGAAGAAACTCATTACCAGCAACACTATGAAGATCACTATAAAGATGAAAAACAGTATTTTGGCGATCCCGGCCGAAGCCGCCGCCACGCCTCCAAATCCGAACACGGCGGCGACCAGGGAAATTATTAGAAAAACAATCGCCCATCCCAACAGTCCCATAGTTGTTCCCCCTGTTCACGTATCGAACGCCGCCGCTTGCATCAGACCAGTCCTCGGCTCGTTATTTGCCGCCGGCTGTCATCGCCTCTTTTGCCTCGGCAAGGCGTTCGGCCGCGAACTCCCAATTGGCCAGCTCCATGAAGTTATCGACCCATTCGCCGCGGTTATTCTGGTACTTCAGATAATAGGCATGTTCCCACACATCGCAAACCAGAAGCGGCTTCACACCCCATATCGTCAGGTTCTGATGCTTTTCGCACTGCAGGATGAGCATTTTCTGCGACATGGGCTCGAACGCCAGAATACCCCAGCCGCTCGCCTCAACGGCCTTGGTCGCCGCGGCGAATTGCGATTTCGCGTTGGCCGCTGAACCAAAGCTCTGCTCAATGGCCGATTGGAGTTCCCCAGGCATTTCGCCGCCGCCTCCCGGCTTCATTGAATGCCAGAACAGCGTGTGCAGAACATGCCCGCTGCCGTTGAAGGCCAACTCGTTTGACACCGCCTGTATAGACGAATAGTCGTTGTTCTTGCGCGCGTCCTCCAGCTTGGACAATGCCGCATTCAGCTTCTTGACATATCCAGCATGGTGCTTGTCGTGGTGAATTCTCACCGTCTGTTCGTCATAGAGCGGCTCAAGCGCATCATAATCGTACGGCAGATCCGGAAGGATGTATTGGCCCTCTTCAAAACCCTTCAACTCGCCCCAATGCAACATGTTTTTCCCCTTTCCGCTGAAATGTCTGTTTTCACCGTTTCTTCTTGCAGCAAAACTGGTTGCCGATCCGGCGACAACTGCAGCAGAGGCAATTATCTGCAGCACGTCACGCCTTGTTACAGTGCCCGGTTCGTTCATCCGCCCCTCATCTCCTGCAACGATAACGTCTCACGCGTCCAATGGCATATTGGACTTTGCGTCTAAACCCGGTCGCAGCCTGTTCAGTCAAACCTCAGACCCCCGGTCCTAACCCCCTTACACCTTTGCATTTCGGTGAACGCCTCGCCTCACTTTAGCAGTGTTTTTGAGCCCTTGGTCGCCAGGGTGTGCTTGCAGCTTGCGCAAGCGCAAAAAAAGAGGCGCCCGCCATGGGACGCCCCTTCTGGTAACAAGCTGTTTGCGCTTGAACGCGCGAATCAGCGGACGAACTTAATCGCGTCGGCACACGTGCTGGCCGGAGCCGGCTGCGACGTGATGCTGACGTTGTACGCGTTTCCGGCTCTGAAACTGTACCGCCCGATGGCGTTCCAGCGGCCCGCGTTCTGCAATTGGTTGACGGTCACCTTTGCCGTACCGCCGTCATGGGCGATCTCGACGGGGACCGACGTGCTTCTCGACGGCCAGTCGCTCCACCACATCGACAAGGTGTATTCGCCGGACGATGGCGGTACGAAGGTCCAGGTGTACTGGTCGCCATCTCTGCTCCACACCGAATCGGAACCATATGGATTACTGCCGCCCGAAACCTCCCAGGTGCCTGTATATGAAGTACCCGGGTCGCCGTTGTCGATGATGACTTCGATAGACTTCTTCTGCTCCGACCATGTGGCTGCCTGCCCGATCTGCTCGGCAGTCAGCGCGCGGTCAAAGACGCTCACTTCGTCGATTAGGCCGTTGAAGGCCCTCGTCAGGTTATATTCCCTGATTCCAATGACAAGGGGTCGGCTCATTGCAGCGGGCGGCGATGCAGTATACTGATGAGTCCCGGCGATCCTGCCATCCACGTAGAAGCTGACGGTCCTGGCGGCCTGATCATAGACCACCGCCACATGCTGCCAGCGGTTCAGCACGACAGCATTGGCGTTCGAATTCACAAGTTGCCCGCCATAAACAACATACGACAAGGCGTTGCTGTGCTGATTCACGAAGAACGAAAAACCCGAACTATTGTTGCCCTTGTCCACGATCCTGCCGTAGCCATCAGCCCCGAACGAAGCAGGGTTAATCCAGGCCGTGATGGTAAGGCTGCCGGTGAGATTCAGCGAACCGTCGGCGCCGCAGGCTACGTACGAGTTCGAACCGTTGAAATTCAACGCGCCGCCGGAGTGACCTGCAGCCCAGGCGGGTCCGTTCCGCAGCGTGCCGACATTGTTCTTCGACGACGAATCGCCTGCCGTGCTGCCGCTCATCTCGTCGAAACGCCACCACCCGACCAAACCATCGGGGGCCTGCACGACCTTATTCACCGTGATCGTAATCGTCTCGAAATCTTGAATCGCGCCCTGGCTCGCGGAAAATGTGACTTTGTAAGTGCCCGCAGTGTTTTCACCCGCTTTCCAGGTGAACACGTCGCCGGTGAGGTCGGGGTTACCTGGCAGATTGTGCTCGTGAATCTGCAACGTTACGCCGGGCAATGCAGTCTCCAGCTTGAAGGACAGCGTGGCGCCTTCGTCAACCTCTTTGTCGCCGACCGGACGCAGGGCAAACGGAAAATCCTCGCTGTGAATTGTGCCGATGGTCTCGGCGTCAAGGGCGCAATTGTATACACGCACTGCACTGATATCTCCGTGGAACGCCCTGCTCAAATCCTGCCGCCGCATGCCTATAGCAAGAGGACTCGTAGAGGAACTTGCCGGCGCCGTGGCATAGTCGCTCGAACCCGCCGGTTGTCCGTTGACGTAGAAGCGAACCCGCTTGGCTGCGTTGTCATACACGACGGCGACATGCTGCCACTGATTCAGCGCGACCACGTTACTGTCGGATCTGGCCAGATTTCCTCCATAGACCACGTAAACCAGCGACCGGGATTCCTCTTCGAGGAAAAAGGAGAAACCGCTCGAACCGCTGCCCTTGTCGACGATGCGGCCATAGCCATCTTTGCCGAAACTTGCCGGGTTGATGCTTGCCGTAATCGTCAGGCTGTCCGTGAGATTCAGACTCGAGGCGGTTCCACATGTCACATAGTCGTCTACGCCGTCGAATGTCAATGCGCCGTAACCCGTCCATTGCGGGCCGTTCACCAGCGTGCCCGTGTTCTTGTTTGCCGACGAGTCGGACGCGACCGTCCCTGAATTCTCGTTCAGTTTCCAAAAGGCCTTCAGAACTGAACTCATGTCCGCTACTGTTATCGTTATCGAAGCGTTTGAAGTAAGGCCGCCGTCATCCGTGACCGTAAGCGTGATCGTGTGCTGTCCCACGCTCAGGTCCACCTCCGGGTTGACGCCCGAAGCTATCGTGGTGGTGCCTTTTTTCCAGACGTAGCTTACGATCTTGCCGTCCAGGTCGGAAGAGGCCGAACCGTCGAGCATGACCTTCTCTGAGCCGTTTCCATCCATATCGACCACCGTCCGGTCAACCCCGGCGTTGGCCACCGGAGGAGCGTTTACGGGCGTGGTGCCGCCCCCGCCGGAACTGCTGCCGCCGTATTCGTAACAGCCCGAGTCGGCTCGCCCAACCCTTCCATGCTTGAGCAGGTCTGTCGCCGGTGCCTGACTGTCAACGGCATAGTTGATGGCCGGAGACGTTGAAGCCAATTGGTAGGGGTAGCCGTTGGTATACGGATACTTCGCCGCGCCCGAACGGAAGAAGCCCGAATTGAAATTCACACCGCCGATTCTGTTAGTGCCGCTCGACGAGAAGTTATCGTAATAACATACCCATCCGCAACCGCTCGAGGCCAACTGCCCAAAGACATTGCCCCCGTGGCGAATCCGCGGCCACTTGCTCGTGCTTTCCAACTGAAATCTGCCGGTGACCACGTTGTTGTAGATCGACAGGCCGGATCCGTCGGCATTGCTGGCGAATGTAATTGTTACATCGCCCACAAACGTGTTGTTACGTATGATATTGTTGGGTCCGACGTCAATGAACTCCGTCCACCACTGTACGCCGGGGAAGTCGGGCATCACATAGACAAGGTTGTTTTCCACCAGCATGTTCTGGTAACCGTTGGCCCCGGCCCATGACTGATAGAAGCGGATCGGCCGCGTATTGCCGTAGTTATAGATGATGTTGCCGCGGATGACTGTGTTGTGGCTGTGAATCGAAATGCCGCTGCCGTGCACGCTCGGATTCCAGTCCGCCCGCTGGTCATGCACGATGTTGTATTCGAGAACGTAGTTCTGTCCGCCGCCCGTTCGAAGGCCGCTGCTGATGATATCGTGCACGTGGCATCCGCGAACTGTGATCGTGTCGCTGCTTTCCAACTGCACTGCATGCGCATTCTTGCCGCCGTAATAGATTTCGCAATTCTCGATGAGAACGTTCTTGGCGCCCCTTGTGAATATATTGGCGTACGTCGGACCCGCTCCTCCCGAGCGGCCGTGCGCCTTGCAGTTGATTATTCTTACGTACTGTCCGTTCTCCACCTTGAAGCACGAATCGTCAGAACCGGTGTTCTCGACGTCAACTCCTTCAATCGTGATGTAGAAGTTGGTGCTGCCGCTGAAGAAGATACGCGAAAAACAGGCCGAATAAGGAGCGCTGCCGGGATTGTTGCGATAAGTAATATAGCTGCCGCTCGTTCCGCGTCTGTCACTGGACGTGAAGGTTACCGAACCGTAGTTGCCCGGCATGAGGTTCACGATGTCGCCGGCGCTGACGGATGTCTTGGCCTTGTTGATTGTTCGCCATGGGCTCGATGACGAACCGCTGCCCGAATCGTTGCCGGTCGACGGGTTGACGTAATAGGTTGCGGCGCGCGCTCCCGACGTCCATACCATCAAGGCCGAGATTACACACAGAATGGCCCAACCCAAACGAGATTTGCCTGTCTTCATTGATGTTTGCTCCTTGTTGCATGATCGTTCATGGCTTGTCATGTCATTGTTGCACGGTGCAATCTGTTCGTGGTTACCTTTCAGTTCCATCAACAACCTTTCCACACAAACACAGATCATTCCTGGCGACCACGCGCCGCCAGCAGACTGTTCAATTCAAAACAATCGAGTGAAGAAAAAGTTTCGCCGTTTTCCTGTTACACAGATGTTTTCACACTTATGCGTTTCATGCCGCCCCGTCCCTTAGCGAGGGGTTGATGCTTTGCCGCTCCCCCGAAGAAAGCTGCTGTAATAGCCATGCTGTACATCAACCGAGCCTTCGCGCCAAGTCTAACAAAGTCATAGCGGTAAAGGGGGAAAAATCTGGAAGTTGGGTTAACCCTTTTGGGTTAGCTTTTTCGGGGGGGTTTCCGCGCAGGGACCGGGCGGAATCAACAATCGCCGTTTTCGCCTGTGCGACTTGTACGCATTGTCTAATAACAGCACCGCCTCTGCTGCAAGTTGCAGCAGAGGCAGTGCAAACATACCATTCAAGAACCTGTCTGCCGCAGTCCCCCTCGGCAGAAGATCAAATCAGTATTCACGGCTCTTCGTAATGCCGGGCTGCGGCATTGGGTACTTGCCGTCGGGTCCGGGCTGCAAAGGCGCCGGCGAATCAGGCGTCAATTTGTCCAGCCCGGGCGCCATCTCATGATCGGAGTTAAGGATCTGATCATAAGTAATCTCCTGGCCTGTATGTGCCGCCATGCGGCCCATGCTCGTCACCAGACTCGCCTGCACGCCCGGCTCCGTCTCGTTGTAGGGCGTGTCGCTGCGGATCGCATCGACAAGATCGTTCCATTCGTTCTGGTACGGATTGCCTTGGTCCCGCCGAACTCTCGACTCCCAGATCATGTTCTCCGGCGTCATGATCTGGTTCTTGTACGTGCTCGACGGCATCCCGCAATCGCCGCTCTTTGATACGATCGCCGAACCTTTTGTCCCGTGGGCGTAGCTGGAGTAGATCTCCGCACAGCCGGTCATGCAGCGACCGTCCAGCAAAAACTTGCTGCCGTCGGCATAGGTATACTCCACCGAATAAGTATCGAAATTCTGGTCGACGAAGGGAACACCCTGTGCATTCACCTTGTAATGCCGCCCGCCAAGGGCCTGCGCCTTCACCGGCCAGGCGTTCTTCATCCATCCCTGATGATCGATCAGGTGGATGTAGAAGTCGCTGTAGTTGCCGCCGCTGGCCCAGAGAAAGCTGTGGAACCGCTGCACCTGGAACATCAGGTCGCTTATGCCGGCCGGTTTGACCGTAGAATTGAAAAACCCCACCGGTCCGTGCATGCGGTAGCCGCGCTGCAGAATGATTTCACCGATCTCACCATCCTGAATACGTTTTTGCAGTTGCTCCAGCGCCCGGCTGTGCCGGCTCATCAGACCCACACCGACCTTAAGGTTCTTGGCCGATGCCTGTTTGCCCAGTTCAAACATCCGCCGGCTGGTAGGTCCGTCAACCGTCACCGGCTTCTCCATGAAGACATTAAGGCCCTTCTTGATTGCATAGCCAAAGTGCACCCATCTGAAAGCGGGAGGCGTACCGAAGATCGCGATGCCCCCCGGACTCAGACAGTCCATCGCATGTTTGTAGCCGTCAAACCCCAGGAACTGCCGATCCTCAGGCACATCAACCAAATCGGGCTGCGCCCGCTTGAGATTATTGTAGCTGCCCTTGAGCCGATGCTCGAACACGTCCGCCATAGCCACCAGCTTCACCGGGCCCTTGTTCACCGACATAGCGTCATTGGCCGCACCGGAACCCCGACCTCCGCAGCCAATCAGCGCTATTTTGATTGTGTTGTTCTCTGCGGCGTAAACGCCTGGCGCGATCCCCGCCAGTGCAGAAACAGCGGCGATCTGGCCGGTATGTTTCAGGAATTCTCGACGCGACGTACTCTTTTCACTCATCTCGCTCATATCCATTCTCCTACTGATTTGATGGTTGCCCTTGTAAGGCCGGCCATGGGGCTGCATCGCCCCTGCCGTATGGGACTGTTACTATTATAAGTATGACCTGCATATTTGCAAGTGCATTTTCACGATATAACATAAAACTGAGTCCGTAAATAATCACGAACTTGCGGCGTCGACAAAACCAAACGGCGGCCGCGGCGTAACATGAAGTTGATCCAAAGACAGGCTTTTTCCGATTTTACGCTTGAAAGTACGCCTGCGACTCCGTAAAGTCAGGGGTTCCTGATGCACGGCAGGGGTATCCTCGCCCTGAGCGGATCGTATTGTGAATGTAGAATATGTTTGAAGCACTAACCGACAAATTTAATAGCGTATTCCGTTCCCTGTCGGGTCGCGGGCGCATAACCGAGGCGAATATATCCGACGCCATGCGGGATGTCCGCAAGGCCTTGCTGGAAGCCGACGTTAATTACCACGTCGTCAAGCAGTTCTGCAAGGATTGCCAGCAGGCCGCAATGGGCGCCGAGGTTATAAAGAGCCTGCACCCCGGCCAGTTAATGGTGAAAATCGTCCATGACGAACTCGTCAAGCTCATGGGCCCTGTCGATACCCGCATCCATTATGTTGCCCCTGGCCCCACTGTCGTAATGCTCGCCGGTCTGCAGGGCGGCGGCAAGACAACTACCGCGGCCAAACTCGCCCGCTACATCGCCGGCGAAGGCAAGAAGCCGCTGCTGGTCGCCGACGACCTCCAGCGCCCCGCCGCTATCGACCAGTTGATCACACTTGGCGAGCAACTGGAAATCCCCGTCTACAGCGAACGCATCAAGGATGCCGTCAAAGTCGCCCGAAACGGTATCAAACACGCACGAGAAACAGACCGTGACGTTGTGGTCCTCGATACCGCAGGTCGCCTCCACGTGGACGAGGAGATGATGACGGAAATCTCCAACGTCGCAAGAGCGGTCACACCACATCAGATATATCTCGTCTGCGACGCCATGACGGGCCAGGATGCCGTCAACAGCGCAAAGGAGTTTAACGAACGCCTTGAACTCGACGGCGTCATCCTAACCAAACTCGATGGCGATGCCCGCGGCGGTGCCGCGCTGAGCGTAAAGGCCGTCACCGGAAAACCCATCAAATTCATAGGTGTCGGCGAAAAGCTGGACAATATCGAGCCTTTCCACGCCGACCGCATGGCGGGCCGAATCCTCGGAATGGGCGACGTCGTCAGTCTGGTCGAGAAGGCCCAGAAGGAATTCGACGCCGATGAAGCAGCCAAGTTGCAGCAGAAAATGGCCAAAGGCAGCTTTGGATTCGATGATTTTCTCAAGCAAATGCAGGCTGTTCGCAAGATGGGCGGCATGGCCGGCATGCTCAAGCTGCTTCCCGGCATGGGTCAGCAACTGGCCGACATGGATATGGACGAACGCGAGATCGACCGAATGGAGGGCATCGTCCACTCGATGACACCCGACGAGCGGCGCAACCCCGATATCATCGATGCCTCGCGCCGACGTCGTATAGCCAAGGGCTCCGGCAGGGACCTGACCGACGTTGCAAGCCTCATCAAGACTTTCAAGCGTACTCGCGAAATGATGAAATCGGTCAGTGCCGGCGGGTTTGGGGGCATGAAGAACCTTCTGTCCGGCCGCGTCGACATGTTCAGCGCGATGAACAGCGGCAAAAAGGTTAAGCAGAGGTCAAAACGCAAGCGAGTCATCACACGCAAGGGAAAGAAGCGGAAGCGATGAGCGGCGACTTCTCGATCGATGACTACCTCCAGAAGCTCGGCCGCTTCGTAGACGATGAATACGGCAGGCGGTTCCGAAAGCAGTTCGAAGATCGCCGAGGGACCGCCGAGTTGGCGATGCTTCAGTCGCCGACTGCAAATGAAATGGAACAGCTTGAAAAAGCCGTGGCGATTATGACGCCTGACGAGAAACAAAATGCCGCCGCCCTAACCGACGAAACAGCCCGAAGAATCGCAAAGGACGCGGGTATCGATCCGGCTTTGTTTGCGATTTTCATAAACGGCTACGTTCTCGAATGCAAGAAAATCGTCAAGTCGCCGGCCGGTTAACATGCAGAAGTAAACCTGTTTTGCGGTGCGCAAGGGGCGCCTCGCGAAAATTGATCATAACGTAAGTGAAAGGCAACACAATGGCAGTAAGAATCAGAATGACACGAATGGGCCGACGGCACAGGCCGTTTTTTCGGATCAATGCCGTCGAGGCCAAGACCCCGCGCGACGGCCGAATCCTGGAGAAGCTGGGACATTATGACCCCCTCGAAAAAGACGCCGCCAAGCAGATCGTGCTCGATACCGAGCGCATCAAGTACTGGCTCGAAAAAGGCGCTGTCCCATCCGACACAGTCGCACAGATCATTGCCAAGTCCGGCATCAAAAGCAAACAATACGAAGAAAAACTGCAGCGGCGAAATCACGCACGCCAGATAGCACGCAAACAGGGCAAGCCTTTCACTAAGGCCGAAAGACCCGCCCCCCAGAAATAAAGGGGTCAGACACCTTTTTGACCTATGCGAATCGACGTTCTCACCCTCTTCCCCGAGATGTTTGAATCGCCCTTGGGCCATTCGATCCTCAAACGGGCCCAGGAGGCTGGGATCGTCGATATCGCATTGACCAATATCCGCGACTTCACCACCGACAAATACAAAAAAGTCGACGACAAACCCTACGGCGGCGGCCCCGGCATGGTCATGATGTGCGCCCCCGTCTTCGCCGCCTTTGAGCACGTCTGCCTCGCCCACCCCGCACCTCCGCGCACAATCCTCCTCACCCCCCAGGGCCGCCCATTCGACCAGCCCCTCGCGCACGACCTCAGCACCGCTGACCGCCTAATCCTCATCGCCGGCCGGTATGAAGGCTTCGACGAACGCATCCGCATCGGCCTCGACGCCGAACAGATCTCCATCGGCGACTACGTCCTCAGCGGCGGCGAACTCCCCGCCCTGGTCCTCATCGACGCCGTCGTCCGCCTCCTCCCCGGCGCCCTCGGCGACGATGCCTCCACCGCCGAAGAATCCTTCAGCGAAGGCCTCCTCGAATACCCCCACTACACCCGCCCGGAAACCTTCCGAGGCATGAAGGTCCCCGACATCCTCCTAAGCGGAGACCACGGCAAAATCGCCCAATGGCGCCAACAGCAACGCCTCGAACGCACCAAAGCAAACCGCCCCGACCTCCTCCCCCCCGACCAGCAATAGGCTCGCAAATCTCCACATTTATGTTGCAACCTTTTCTACAGCCGATATAATCTGTCCGAACTAAAAGTTGCAGTACATTGTGTGCTTTGCGGCTTTCTGCAGTCGATTGAGGTGGAGCGAATGTCAGAACAACTTTTCGGCGGCGGCTGGACAGAGGAAAAACTCCGAATTCTGAAGCACTATTTAAACGCCTACACCACGGCATTAAAGAAGCAGCCATTCACCAAAGTTTACATCGATGTCTTCGCGGGGACAGGCTACCGCCAACAGCGGAAGCGCCTGTACGATCTCCCTTCCCTCTTCAAGGATACGGAACAAGAAGAGTCTGAAGAGTTCCTGAAGGGGTCGGCCATATTAGCCCTCGAAGCCAGCCCGGCATTTGACAAGTACATCTTCGTCGAATCCGATCCTGGTAAAGTTGGCGAATTGAAAAAACTCCAACAACAGCATCCCCGTGTCTCCGACAGTATCGAAGTGTTTGAAGGCGATGCAAATAAATTCATCCCGTCTTACTGTGCGAAGGAGAACTGGGAAAACACTCGCGCCGTCATGTTCCTCGATCCCTTCGCCACGCAGGTCGACTGGCAGTCCATCGTGGCAGTGGCGCAAACAAAGAGCATCGACATCTGGATACTTTTCCCTCTTATGGCCGTTAACCGCTTGCTGGCAAGAGACGCCGAAAGAGCTTTTTTTGAAAGCCTGACCAGAATCTTTGGCACAGATCAGTGGTTTCAGGCGTTCTATCAGAAGCAGCGGGTACAGGATATTTTTGGCAAACCAATGGAAGTAGTTGCAAAAGCCTGCAACTTTGAGACAATCGGACAGTTCTATCAAAAAAGACTAAGGACCATTTTTGGGGCAGGAGTTGCCGATACGACCAAAGTGCTCTGTAACAGTCACGGGAGTCCTTTGTTCCAATTGTTCTTTGCTGCCGGCAATCCCAAAGGTGCTCCGATCGCGGTGAGAATCGCAAATTATTTGCTCGGAAAGTTGTAGATGGCTATTGCTTCCAGAATTGAATGGACCGAATCGACATGGAACCCGGTAACCGGCTGCACCAAGATCAGTTCCGGCTGCAAGAACTGTTATGCAGAGCGCCTTGCCAAGCGCCTGCAGGCGATGGGCCAGCCCAATTACGCTAACGGTTTTGACGTTGCAATCCACAAGTCGGCGTTCGATCTGCCGCTGCGATGGAAAAGACCACAGATGGTATTCGTCAATTCCATGAGCGATTTGTTTCATCGCCAGGTGCCCGATTTGTGTATTCAGGACATTTTCCAAACCATGTTGCGGGCAGACTGGCACGTCTTTCAGGTCCTTACCAAGCGATCATCGAGATTAACGCAGTTCGGTCCCTTGTTGCCCTGGGCCGAACATATCTGGATGGGCGTCACCGTCGAACACGAAGACTACATTTCACGCGTGGACGATTTGCGCGCCTGCGGCGCTAAGGTCAAGTTCCTTTCACTGGAGCCTTTGCTGGGTCCCATGCCGCACCTTGACCTTACCGGTATTGACTGGGTGATAGTCGGCGGTGAATCTGGCCCCGGTGCAAGACCGCTACAAGCCGACTGGGTTCGCCAAGTGCGCGACGGGTGCTCCGCTTCTGGAGTGCCGTTCTTTTTCAAGCAGTGGGGCGGCGTCAATAAGAAGAAAAATGGCCGTCTTCTCGATGGAAGGACTTGGGACGAGATGCCCGGCGTGCCCCCCGCCGCTCTTGCTCTTCGCTAACATCCTGCCTCGCCCTGGGCGCCCAACAACGCTTTACGCCCTTGACAACACCCCCTAAACGCACGATACTCATCCACCGTCAACTGCAATGTCAACCCGTTTTTAAGGACGAAGCCATGTATCTGCTCGGATACGACATCGGAACCTCCTCAATCAAAGCCACCCTCATGGACGCCGCCACCCAGCAGGTCGCCGCCTCCGCAACCTGCCCCAAAAAAGAGATGGAAATCCTCGCCCCCAAAAGCGGCTGGGCCGAGCAGCACCCCGAATCCTGGTGGCAAAACGTCAAAGCCGCCACAGCCGAAATCCTAGCCTCCTCCCGCATCGCCACCGCCGACATCGCCGCCATAGGCATCACATACCAGATGCACGGCCTCGTCTGCGTCGACAAAAACAAAAATGTCCTCCGCCCCTCGATCATCTGGTGCGACAGCCGCGCCGTCGAGGTCGGCCGCCGCGCCGCCGAAAAGATCGGTCCCGACAAATGCCTCGCCCACCTCCTCAACTACCCCGGCAACTTCACCGCCGCCAAGCTCGCCTGGGTCAAACAAAACGAACCCGACGTCTACAAGCAGATCCACAAGATCATGCTCCCCGGCGACTACATCGCCATGAAGATGACCGACCGCATCGTCACCACCGTCTCCGGCCTCTCCGAAGGCATCCTCTGGGACTTCCAAGACGCCAAAGTCGCCGACATCGTCCTCGACGCCTTCGGCATCTCCCCCGACCTCCTCGCCCCCACAGTCGACACCTTCGCCAACCAGGGCGAACTCACCACCGCCGCCGCCGCCGAACTCGGCCTCGAACCCGGCACCCCCATCGCCTACCGCGCCGGCGACCAGCCCAACAACGCCTTCTCCCTCAACGTCCTCAACCCCGGCGAGATCGCCGCCACCGCCGGCACCTCCGGCGTCGTCTACGGCATCGGCGACCAACCCAACTACGACCCGAAATCCCGCGTCAACACCTTCGTACACGTCAACAACACCGCAGGAGCCCCCCGCAACGGCGTCCTGCTCTGTCTCAACGGCACCGGCATCCTCAATAGTTGGCTCAAGCACAACGTCGTCGCCCCCGGCGAAGACTACCCGCAAATGAACGACGCCGCCGAAAATGTCCCCGTCGGCTCCGCCGGCCTCGCCATCCTCCCCTTCGGCAACGGCGCAGAACGAATCCTCGAAAACGAAAACATCAACGCCTCCGTTCACGGCATGAACTTCAACACCCACACCAAGGCCCACCTCCTCCGCGCCGCCCAGGAAGGCATCGTTTTCGCCCTCAACTACGGCCTCGACATCATGCGCAACTTGGGTGTCGTCGTAGACACCGTCCGCGCAGGCGCCGCCAACATGTTCCTCAGCCCCATCTTCGCCTCCGCCTTCGCAACCACCACCGGCGCCCGCGTAGAACTCTACAACACCGACGGCTCACAAGGCGCCGCCCGCGGAGCCGGCATAGGCGCAGGCATCTACAAAGACTACCCCGCCGCCTTCACCAACCTCAAAAAAACCAAAACCATAGACCCCGACCCCGCCGAGGCCGCCGCCTACAAAGAAGCCTACACAACCTGGCACAAAGCCCTCAACTCCCAACTGTAAGCAGGCTTGCCGCACCGTGGCATAGGCATCTTGCCGTGAGCAGCGCCGGAACGCCCGACATCTTGAAAGGAAGAAACAATGCACTACATGCCGACCCCAAACCGCTACAACGAAATGAAATACAACCGCTGCGGCAAGAGCGGCCTGCTCCTGCCCGCCGTCTCACTCGGCCTGTGGCACAACTTCGGCGATGTCGACACCCACGAAAACGCCCGCGACATGATCCGCACCGCCTTTGACCTGGGCATCACGCACTTCGACCTCGCCAACAACTACGGCCCCCCGCCCGGCTCCGCCGAAGAGACCTTCGGCCGCATCCTCAAGACCGACCTCGCCGGCCTCCGCGACGAACTGGTCATCTCCACCAAGGCCGGCTACCTCATGTGGCCCGGCCCCTACGGCGAATGGGGCTCGCTAAAATACCTCACCGCCTCACTCGACCAGAGCCTCGCCCGCATGGGCCTCGACTACGTCGACATCTTCTACTCGCACCGCCCCGACCCCGACACGCCGCTCGAAGAAACCATGGCCGCCCTCGACCGCGCCCTCAAACAGGGCAAGGCCCTCTACGTCGGCATCTCCTCCTACAACGCCGACCAGACCCGCGACGCCGTCCGCATCCTCCGCGAGTTCGGCGACCGCTGCCTCATCCACCAGCCCCGCTACTCCATCCTCGACCGCTGGGTCGAAGACGGCCTCCTCGACGTCCTCGAACAGCACGGCATCGGCTGCATCCCCTTCAGCCCGCTCGCCCAGGGCCTCCTCACCGACAAATACCTCACCGAAATCCCCCCCGACTCCCGGGCCGCCAAACCCCACGGCTACCTCCAAAAGGAAACCATCACCACCGAACTCCAGGCCAAACTCTGCGCCCTCAACAACCTCGCCAAACAGCGCAACCAGTCCTTAGCCCAAATGGCCCTCGCATGGGTCCTAAAAGACCCCCGAATAACCACCGTCCTGATAGGCGCAAGCTCACCCCAACAAGTAAAAGACAACGTAGCCACCCTCAAAAACACAACCTTCACCGAAGAAGAACTGGCGGCAATCGACAGTAACACGCCCTGAGAGAGAGATCAGCCCCTGCGCGTCGGCAGACAAATCGTAAACGTGCTTCCCTTGCCAGGCGTGCTCTCTGCCGTAACGCGCCCGCGGTGTGCCTGTGCAATATGCTTGACAATCGCCAGCCCCAGCCCGGTCCCGCCTAAGTTGCGGCTCCGCGCCTTGTCCACGCGGTAGAAACGCTCAAATAGTCTCGGCAGGTACCTCTGCTCGATCCCGCAGCCGTTATCCCGCACGCTGATTCGTATCTCGCCATCGACACACACGCCCGATACAGCGATCCGCCCCCCCGCCTCGCTGTACTTGATCGCATTGTCGATCAGATTCACCAGCGCCTGCTCCAGCAGCGGATCGTTAACCATCGCCGTCAAACCCGCGTCGCACTCCACGTCGATTGCCACACCCTTCTCACGGCTCTTGATCTCACAAAGCCCGACCGCCGCATCGATAGTGCTGCGGATATTCTCCGGCTTGACCGCTATATCCATCGTCTCCGTCTGCTGCTCCAGTTTCGACAGCGTCAGCAAGTCGTTTATGATCGCATTAAGCCGTCCCGCCTGCCGCGCAATGATGTCAAGGAACCGACGGGCATCTTCAGGGTCATTCATAGCCCCGTCAAGAAGCGTCTCCACGAATCCCTTGATCGACGTGATCGGCGTCTTCAGCTCGTGCGACACGTTCGCCACAAAATCCTTCCGCACCCGCTCTAATCGCCGCAGCCGCGTGATGTCGTTCATGACCACCACTGCACCCATACGCCTGCCTCGGCCGTCCCGAAGCGCAGTGCCATGCGCGTGAAGATAACACTCCTCAAGGTTCTCTCGCAACACGATCAACTCCTCGACCGGCTCGTCACTCTCCAACGCACGTTCCATGAAGTATTTAAGATTGATATTGTTGACGATGGAATGAAGGTCCTTGCCCTGGACCGCCTCAGGCGAAACGCCGAGCAATCGAGCCGCGGCATGATTGATGCTTATACAGCGGCACTCCTTGTCCACGGCAATCACGCTCTCAACCATGCTCGCCAACACCGCCTGCTGCTCATTGCGCCCACGTATAATAGCTCGAATCCGCTCGTCAAGTTCATGCGCCATCTCATTCATCGCAACCGAAAGCGCGTCGATCTCCAGCCACTTGCCCCTGGGCAACTGGCAGCTGAAATCGCCTTTGGCGAAACGCTCCGCCCCTCGGCGCATCTCCTCTAACGGTCCGCTGATCCTGCGAGCCGCCACATAGCTCATAAACGCCGCGGCAATCGCCACCAGAACGCCCGATGCCGCGATCCGCATATAAACCGCCGCCAGCGCCCGATCAATCATGGACACCGCGATGGCGGTGCGAAGCACCCCCACCGTCTCATCCCCCCTCTTCATAGGCACAGCCACGTACATCATACGCTCTTGCAGCGTGTTGCTGTGGCGCGTCGCCACACCTAACGACTCGCCTTCCAAAACCAGCCGCACCTCCGGCCGGTGAGCGTGATTATCCATCCGACGGGGGTCTTCGTCCGTATCGCCTACAACCCGACCCGAGGGAAGAATCACAGTAATACGCGCATCGCCCGAAACCCCGAGCTGCTTGCACATGGCGTCAACCTGGCTGAAATCGCCTGCACCCAAGGCACTCTGAATAGGCGCTTCGATGAGGTGAGCGATCGTTTCGAGGCTGTCCCGCTTCTGTTCGATGTAAAGCTCCGGAACCGCACGAGATGCATACCACGCCACCGCACCAAGCGCAAACGCCACTATCAACAGGTATGAAGGAAACAACTGCCACAGTAACGGTTTTCGCCGCATCAATATTCAACCCCGACTGCACAAACGCATAGGTGACACTCAGAACTCCTTAAAACGGTATCCCACCCCTCGAACAGTTTCGATATAATCGCCCGCCGGACCCAGTTTCTTGCGCAAGCCCACGATCTGCACGTCTACCGAACGATCCGTCACCGGGTAATCGCTCCCATGTATCGCGTCTACGATTTGATACCGCGTGAAAACCCACCCCGCACGCTGCGCAAGAAAATGAAGAAGCTTGAACTCCGTGCTCGTAACATCCACGCTCCGCCCTTTCACCGAAACGCGATATCGACCCGGATCGATCTCCAAATCTCCCAGAACCAGCACATCGGTGTCCTTCCGCTCCGTTACCCGCCGCAAGACCGCCCTCACCCGCGCCAGCAGCACCCGCGGGCTGAACGGTTTGGCAATATAATCATCGGCGCCCATCTCCAAACCTGTAACGATATCGGCCTCTTCACCCTTGGCTGTCAGCATTATTACTGGAACATGCTGCGTCCGAGGGTCGTTCTTGACGGTCCGGCACACCTCCAGACCGTCCACGGCCGGGAGCATCAAATCGAGCAAAATCAAGTCCGGAGCGGCTGTGAGTGCCTTGCGAAGCGCCTCCTCTCCTGACATTGCCGCGTCCGTTTGATAACCATTCTTGGTAAGGTTATACCGAACAAGCTCCAGTACATCCTCCTCGTCTTCCACTACAAGTATCTTCTCTCCGGCCAAAACTTGCCCCTTTCTTTTTCAGATACAGTACGACATCCATATTAGCATGAGGTTAGCAGAATGTTAATAGCTTATACAAACCTTCTGTAACTTTGGTGATTTATCGATTGGACTTGACCTGATAGTCCAAGCTGCATCAGACGATAAGGAACCTCTATTCCGCTTGACACCCGCCGCAAAAAAGACGATAATAACTTTTAGTGCGTGTGTTCTGCACTCGCCAGTGTGAAGGACGATATCGAAATGACCACCGCTAAACATATCGCCTTGTGTTTGGGCATCATCGCCTATGGACTGACCGCCATCTCGGCACCTGCCGACGCTGTCCTGTGCCTCGGCCCAAACGGGCACGTCGCGATCGAATCGCCGCACTCCGGATGCTGCACACATGAAGCCGGCAATATCTTCCCCGTATTAAAACCCGCCCCCATGGCCGTCGCTGCTCCCACTTGCTGCATCGATATACCGCTGCCGGCAGGCAAACGCGAGCCATGCACGGCAGGTTTTCACAAGGCCGTCAACCTCCAAAACAACTGCCATCTCCCTTGTGCACACTCCTTGCACATTACCGCCGTACTCCCAATTGCTGACGCAATGGCACACGCTCCACACGCCCCGGATCCGCCCACAGCGACCATCATCCTCCTGATCTGACCGATATTTCCTCTTCGAGCGTATACAGGCTCAGTCCCCGTGCCGATGCATATAGGGGCTTCCTGTCCGGCTGTAGATACGCATTGATCATGGAAATACGACGGATGACAAGCAAAGTAATCTTATTGTTCTGCACAGCGGCCGCATTCTGTCTCTGCGGCTGCTCAGGACCCGCGGAACCGGCATCCACACGCATCGCAGTCGTGACGCCCGAGAGCCGGACTCCTCCAGGCGTCTCTCCACTGTACACTGCGACCGTAAGTTCCGATACGATTATCGAGCCCGTTGGCGACTTGACGCTTCAAACAGCCCTGGCTCTGGCCCTGCTTCACAACCCGCAACTAAAGTCCTCCGCCCTCGACATCCGCATTGCAGAGGCCGATCGCCTGCAGGCCTCACTCCCGCCCAACCCCGAGCTGGAGTTCGAGGCCGAAGAGGTCGGCGCAGGCTCGCGCGCCGCTCTGCGCCCGGGCGACACTATCATCGCCCTCAGCCAGCTCGTCGAATTGGGCGGCAAACGCCAGAAACGCACAACGGTCGGGAACCTGGAAACGCAACTGGCAGCTATGGATTATGAAGCCAGACGCCTCGACGTACTCAGCGAAGTCCATACAAGGTTCGTCGATCTGCTTGCGGCCCAGCGACAGCTTGAGCTCATGACTCGTCTCGAACACCTTGCCGGTGAGGCCCTCGAAATCGTCGAAGCACAAGTAGAGGGAGGCAGGGACTCGCACCTTGAGACAAAACGGGCGAAAATCCAGGTGTCCGAGGTCAGAATGCAGCGAATTGCAGCCGAACGCGACCTCGATGTCGCCCGCAAAACGCTCGCCGCGCTATGGTCCGCAGACGAGCCCCAATTCGACAAGGCCGCCGGCAACCTCGACGCAACTCACCGGATTGCCCCGCTTGAGACTCTGCGCACGCGAATGGACAACAACCCAGACCTCGCCCGGTGGTCCGTCGAGATGGAACAGCGCCGAGCCGCAATCGCTCTTGAGAAAGCAAGGGCAATACCCGACGTAACACTGGGCGGCGGCATACAGTTCCTCGACGAGAACAGTCAAACCGCCGCGGTCTTCGGCGCAAGAGTCGCCCTGCCCCTTTTCGACGCAAACCAGGGCGGCCGCCGTGCCGCGGCGCATCGTCTGGCACGCGCAAATCTCGATGCTGAAGCTGCCAGGATAACTATCGCCACCGGACTCGCCAAGGCTCATCGCGATAGTGCAAACGCCCTGACCCGTGTCGAGGAACTAAAACACTGCGTACTGCAGAACGCACAGGAAGTGTTCGAAGCAGTCGAACAAGGATATCGGTCCGGCAAATTCGCCTATATCGATCTTCTCGATTCACAGCGAACGCTCTTCGAAGTGCAGCTTCAGTACGTCGCCGCCCTTACAGACTACCACAAGGCTCGCGCCGAACTGGAGCGCCTCATCGGCGGCCCGGCCACCGACGACCAAATACAAACTAATGAGAACTGATCCGGCCCTTCACCCATATTGAACGGGCAGGACCACCAGCCCGGCAACAAAAAGGCAAACGCCTGATAACGTGTGATGGAACCTGACACAAAAGGACATAGAAATGAAAAGCAAGACAATACATGCAATATCGGCGGCCATCGTGTTTGTTGCGTTCGGCCTCGCCTCGCTATGGGCGACCGGCAACCTGAATATCGGCTCTACCGCTTGGCGTCAAAACCATGAAGACTGCGGCGCATGCCCCGGCGAACATGACCATGCCGGCCATACCCACGGCCTGCACGGCGCCGACTCCCCGTCCGGTGAAAATCCGGACGCCTGCGGCGATCACACCCGGCACAATCACCCCATCAGCGACAATCCGACCGATCTCGACACCATAATGACAATGAATTGTGAACACCGGCTAATCGTCGATTGTGATGACTGCCGCTACGAAGTCGGACTGGTTAAGATCGGCCCGCAGGTAGGTTCTGCCCTCCTCGAGACTGAAACCGTCTCAAAAAGGAATATGGCCTCCATGCTCAGGCTCACCGGCCGCATAGAACTGGACCAGACACGAACCTTCGAGGTCGCCCCCGCGGCGGCAGGCAGGATCGTCACGGTTGAAAAGCTTCTCGGCCACAAAGTAAAGGCCGGTGACGTGCTCGCCGTGATCCAGTCCGCCGAACTGGGCCGCGCCAAAGCTGACTGGCTTGAGGCAAAGGCTGCCCTCGGGCTTGCACGGGCAACCTTCGATCGCGAGAAACAGCTCTATGAAAAGCAGATTGCAAGCCGCGCCGATTTCCTCACGGCCCAAAACGAGTTAAGCCGCTCCGAAGCCGCGCTCGCCGCCGCCGAAAAGAAACTCGATCTCTTCGGCCTCGATGCCGACCGGATCGCCGCAATCGAAGACGACAAAACTAACGGCCGATTCGCTCAACTCCTCCTCCGTGCCCCCGCCGACGGCATAATCATTGAACAGAACCTCGTCGCAGGAAAGCTCGTTGACAACACGCAGACTCTTTACACTATAACCGACCTCTCGAATCTTTGGGTCTGGTGCGATCTTTACGAAAGAGACCTGCCCCGAATTCACGAAGGCCTCGGCGCAGGCGAAGACATCAAAGCATCAATCCGCGTCGCCGCCTTCCCGAACGAAGTCTTTGAAGGCACGCTCGACCTCGTCGAAAGTCGACTGAACCCCGCCACTCGCACTATAAGAGTCCGCCTCAGCTTAGCCAATCCCGATGGCATGTTGAAGCTCGGCATGTTTGTCGAAGCCCGCATCGCCGAAAACCGCGGCCAACTCGCAGTCGCCGTTCCCAAAGCCGCCGTCATGAGCGATGCCGGCAAGTCGTTTGTCTTCCAGCAGGTAAAGGACGATCTGTGGCTCCGCCGCAACGTCATCACCGGTCGACAATCAGACGGTTACGTCGAGATCCTCGGCGGCCTTTCACCCGATGCACGCGTGGTCGCAAAAGGCGCCTTCATGCTCAAGAGCGACCTACTAAGAGAAAAGATGGGCGCCGGCTGTGCGCACTGAAATAGCGGCACGGACATCTCGCCCCCCCGACGGAGCAAGAGAGAAAAAAATGTTAGACGCAGCCCTGAATTTCATTCTCAAACAGCGCCTCCTGGTGATCCTCTCGGCAGCCATCCTTCTCGCCGCCGGCGTAGTCTCATGGATTCGCCTGCCGATCGATGCGTTTCCGGACGTCACCAACGTGCAGGTCATGATCTTCGCCGACGCGCCCGGCCTCACCCCCGAAGAGGTCGAGCGCCTCGTCACTTTCCCGATCGAAACCCAGATGGGCGGCCTGCCCGGTGTCCGACAGGTCCGCTCTCTCTCCCAATCCGGGCTTAGCCAGGTTGTTGTCGTCTTCGAGGATCGTATCGACACATACTTCGCTCGTCAAGTCGTCTTCGAGCGCCTCGCCGAAGCCCGTGACCGCCTCCCCCAGGGCGTCGCCCCCGAACTCGGCCCCATCTCGACGGGCTTGGGCGAAATCTACCAGTACGCCGTCGAAGCCGGCTTCTATTGCCCGCAACACAAAAGCCAGTGGTCGCCCTCCCACGGCCTCTGCCCTCAATGTCAAGCCCCTCTGACCCACAGCGACCTTGATCTCATGGAACTCCGCACCATACAGGACTGGCTCATCGCTCCGCAGCTCCGCCGTCTTCCCGGCGTCAACGAGGTCAACAGCCTCGGTGGTTTTGTCAAGCAGTACCACGTCATATGTGATCCAGACGCACTCCTGAATCTCGATGTTTCAATTCGTGACGTTTTCGAGGCCCTCCAGGCCAACAATGCAAACGTCGGCGCAGGCTTCATAGTGAAGGATTGGGAGCAGGTCAACGTTGTATCAAAAGGTCTGCTCGCCGATATCGAGGATATCGAAAGCATCGTCCTCAAGACCGTCGACGGCACCCCCGTCTGCCTAAGGGACGTCGCCGAAGTACGCATCGCCCCGCAGCTCCGCTACGGCGCCGCCGGCCGAGACGGACACGGTGAAACAGTCCTCGGCATGGCAATCATGTTGAAAGGCGAAAACTCCAAAACCGTCGTAGACCGCGTCAAGGCCGAAATCCCCGAAATCCAGAAGACCCTTCCGTCCGGCGTCAGGATCGACCCCTTCTACGACCGGACCGACCTGATTCAGGCCTGCATCCACACCGTTTCAAACGCCCTCTTCCAGGGCGCCGTCTTCATCGTCATCATCCTTTTCCTGCTGCTCTGGGATCTCCGCGCCGCCCTCACCGTCGCGCTCTCCCTGCCGCTCACCGCCGCCGCAACCTTCCTCCTCATGGATCTAAGCGATGTATCCGCCAATCTCATGAGCCTTGGCGGCCTCGTAATTGCCGTCGGCCTCGTCGTCGATGCAGCCATTATTGTCACCGAAAACATCGTCCGCCACATGGGCGAAGAATCACTCGCCTCCCGTACACGACTGCACGTTGCCCATGACGCCGTACGCCAGGTCGCCCGACCGGTCATCTTCTCCGTTTTCATCATCATCGTAGTCTTCGTGCCCCTCTTCACTCTCGAATCGCTCGAAGGCAAAATGTTCCGCCCGCTGGCTCTCACCATCTGCTTCGCCCTGCTCAGTTCGCTCGCCGTCTCTCTGACAATCGTCCCCGTGCTCGCCGGCATGGTAAGTCGACGCGCCCGTCGCCAGGTCCGCGAAAACCCCCTCCTCCGCTTCTTCCACGCCATCCACGTACCAGTCCTCAAAATCGCCCTCAAAGGCCGCTGGATAACCGTCGCCCTTGCCGCCGCACTCATGGTCGCCGGCGCATCCATGTTCACTCGACTCGGCGCCGAGTTCCTCCCCGACCTCGACGAAGGCGCAATCGCCGTTAACATCGTCCGTCTCCCCACTGCCGGCCTCGACGGCTCCGTCGCACAAACTGCCCGCATCGAACGCCGTCTGCTCGATACCTTTCCTGACGAAATAATAACCGTTGTCTCCAAGACCGGCCGAGCCGAAATCTCCGAAGATCCCATGGGGCCCGAACAGACCGACCTCATCATCCCGCTGCATCCACGCAAGCAATGGACTAAGGCTCGCACCACTGAACAACTCGTCGCCCTCATTGAAAAAGAGCTCAAGGCCTTCCCGGGTATTCGCCCCGCCTTCTCCCAGCCCATCGCACTCCGCGTAAACGAACTGATCAGCGGAATCAAATCTGACATTGCTGTCAGCGTCTTCGGCGAAGATATCCACTCCCTTATTTCAACCGCCGAACAAATCGCCCCCATCCTCCGCGGCATCGACGGCGCAGCCGACGTTTCAATCGAACAGGTCTCCGGCTTCTCTCGAATCGACGCAACGCTGGACCGTGCCGCCATGGCCCGCCACGGCATCAGCGTCGACACCGTTAGCGAACTCGTCCAGGTCGCCGTCGGCGGAAAAACCGCAACCGTCCTCTACGAAGGCCAGCGCCCCCGCGACGTCGTACTGCGCCTGCCCGCCGATTACCGCCGTGACATTGCCGATCTCCAAAACCTGCTCGTTCCCTCGCCCGCCGGCTACAGCGTCCCGCTGGCCGAACTTGCCGACATCCGCCAGGTTGAAGCCTTCGCCAGGATCAACCGCCAGGATTCCCAGCGGCGCATCCTCGTCGAGTGCAATGTCCGCGGCCGGGACATCGGCTCATTTATAGCCGAGGCACAGGCCAGAATCGCCCCCATTGAAGACACCCTCCCCGAAGGTTCTCGCCTCGTCTGGGGCGGCGAATTTGAAAACCAGCAGCGAGCAATGCGCCGCCTCGCCCTCGTCGTACCCGTTGCCCTAATGCTCATCTTCGTCATGCTCACCACCGCACTCTCCTCCGTAAAGAGCGCGGCATTGATTATGGTCAACCTCCCCTTCGCCGTTCTCGGCGGTATCGCCGCGATGTACCTGCTCGACATAAACCTGAGTGTCGCGGCCGCAATCGGTTTCATCGCCGTCCTCGGCGTAGCCGTCGAGGACGCACTCGTACTCATAAGCTTCTCGGACCAGCTCCGCAACGCCGGCATGAACCCCACGGAAGCCATCCTCGAAGCCTGCCGCCTGCGCATCCGTCCACTCGTCATGACCACCATGACCACCCTCCTCGGCCTCCTGCCCATGATATACGCCTCAGGCCCCGGCTCCGAGATTCAGAAACCTCTCATCGCCGTAATATTCGGCGGTTTGATTAGCTCGCTCCTGCTTGAACTTATCGTATTGCCGGTCCTGTACGTCATCGCAAACACCGCCCGATCCCGCCCATAACCCGCAGAACCAAAAATATCCCTGCACTCGCCGATTCCCGCCCCATTTCCCGTTGACATGCTCGTCTCCCACACTTATATTTAGCGTTCTTTTATTCTTCCATGGCTTGTGTACAGCCGAAAACGATTAACGGGCAGTAAGGAGAAACACTAATGACACAGAAGCGGGTCTATTTCTTTGGAAACGGCCAGGCTGAAGGTAACGCCGGAATGAAGGAACTCCTCGGCGGCAAGGGAGCAAACCTTGCCGAAATGACCAACCTGGGAGTGCCTGTACCGCCGGGATTCACTATCGCAACCAGCGTCTGCGGCGAATACTACGCAAACGATGGCAAGTGGCCCGAAGGCCTCGAAGCCGAGGTAAATGAGCACATAGCCAGGCTCGAAGCCGCGATGGATGCCAAACTCGGCGACCACAATCGCCCGCTGCTCGTCAGTGTTCGCAGCGGCGCCGCCGTTTCGATGCCCGGAATGATGGACACGGTCCTCAATCTCGGCCTCAACGACGACGTAGTCGCCGGAATCATCGAACGAACCGGCAACGCACGTTTTGCATGGGACATCTATCGCCGCTTCATCGATATGTTCGGCGACGTTGTGATGGGTTGCGATCATGAGCACTTCGAACACGTGCTCGACAGCGCCAAGAAAGCCGCCGGCGTCAATCTCGACAACGAACTGACCGGCGATCAGCTTGCCGAAGTCGTCGACAAATACAAAGCCGTCTACAAAAAGCACGTTGGAGAACTCTTCCCCCAGAGCGGTCGCGAGCAGCTCACCCACGCCATCGATGCCGTCTTCGGCTCGTGGAACAGCGCCCGCGCAGTCAAGTACCGCCAGCTCAACGAGATCACCGGTCTTCTCGGCACCGCCGTAAACGTCCAGGCGATGGTCTTCGGCAACATGGGCGACGACTGCGGCACAGGTGTCTGTTTCACACGAAACCCCTCGACCGGCAAGAAGGAGTTCTACGGCGAGTTCCTCATGAACGCACAGGGCGAAGACGTCGTTGCCGGCATTCGCACTCCGCTTGAGCTCACCGGCCTTAAAAAGATCATGCCCCACGCCTACCAGGAACTCACCGACATCATGACCCGCCTCGACACGCACTATCGCGATATGCAGGACATGGAGTTCACCATTCAGGAAAGCAAACTCTACATCCTCCAGACGCGAAACGGCAAACGAACCGCCGAGGCCGCCGTAAAGGTAGCAGTCGATATGGTTAAGGAAGGCCTCATCACCGAAGCCGAGGCCATCACACGAGTCACCCCCGCCCAGGTCGACCGCCTGCTCCACCCGCACTTCGACACAAAGGCCACCCGCAAGGTCATCGCATCCGGCCTGCCGGCTTCGCCCGGCGCCGCGGTCGGACAGGTCGTCTTCAACGCCGAAACCGCCGAGGCATGGCGCGACAAAAAGAAGAAAGTCATCCTCTGCCGCATCGAGACCAGCCCCGAAGACATCGGCGGCATGGACGCCGCACAGGGGATCCTCACCGCACGCGGCGGAATGACCTCCCACGCCGCGGTCGTCGCCAGAGGCATGGGCAAATGCTGCGTCGCAGGCGTCGGCGAAATCCACATCGACTACAAGGCCAGGAAGTTCACCGTCGGCAAGATCACCGTAAAGGAAGGCGACTGGATCAGCCTCGACGGCACCGCCGGCCAGGTCATACTCGGACAGGTCCCAACCGTCGAGCCAAAGCTCAGCGGCGACTTCGGCAAGTTCATGAAGTTCTGCGATGATGTCCGAACGCTCGGCATTCGAACCAACGCCGACACACCCGCTGACGCCGCGCGTGCTCGTGATTTCGGCGCAGAGGGCATCGGCCTCTGCCGAACCGAGCACATGTTCTTCGAAGGCGACCGCATCTGGGCGGTTCGCGAAATGATCCTCGCCGCCGAAGACTATGCCGTCATGCTCGAAAAAATCGCCGCCGCCCAGGACAAGAAGGAACAGGCCGCGATCGCAAAAGAATACGCCCCCGCCAAAAAGCAGTTCGAAGGCGCACTCAAGAAGCTCCTGCCCTACCAGCGCAAGGACTTCGTCGGCATCTTCAAGGCAATGGCTGGCCTGCCCGTCACTATCCGACTCCTCGATCCACCGCTGCATGAGTTCCTGCCGCAGGACGCAAAGAGCCAGACCGAAATGGCAAAACGCCTTGACGTAACGCCCAAGCGCGTCAAGCAGGAAGTGGAAAACCTCCACGAGTTCAACCCCATGCTCGGCCATCGAGGCTGCCGGCTTGCCGTAACCTACCCGGCCATCTATCGCATGCAGGCCCGCGCAATCATCGAGGCCGCCATCGCCGTCAAGAAGGAACGCAAGGTGGTCAAGCCCGAGATCATGATCCCACTCGTCGGCGAGATCAAGGAATTGCAGTTCGTCAAGAAGGAGATCCTCGAAGAGATCGAACAGGTCTTCGCCGACAAGAAAACCAGTATCGATTTCATGGTCGGCACCATGATTGAGGTCCCGCGGGCCGCACTCACCGCCGACGAGATAGCCGCCGACGCAGAGTTCTTCAGCTTCGGCACCAACGACCTCACCCAGATGACGATGGGCTTCTCCCGCGATGACGCCGGCAAGTTCCTCGGCGACTACGTCCTCCACGGCATCTACGAGAAGGACCCCTTCCAGTCGCTCGATCAGGTGGGCGTCGGCAAGCTCGTCAAGATGGGCATCGAGCTCGGCCGAAGCGTCCGACCAGACCTCAAGATCGGCATCTGCGGAGAGCACGGCGGAGACCCGGCAAGCATAGGCTTCTGCCACAAGGTCGGCATGAACTACGTCTCGTGCTCGCCCTTCAGAGTCCCCATAGCAAGACTCGCCGCAGCACAGGCAACAATGAAAGACGTAAAAGACGCAACACTGTAACGTGTAGGACGGGGTTCTACCCCGCCGACAAACAGCAAAGCACAAAAAGGTGCGCCGGGCCCAGCCCAGCGCACCTTTTTTCTTTATCCCCCCCTCCCAATGCCCGCGCGCCAATGTAGGGGCGCCCATCCGACCTGTCCGACCGTCCGACTCACCCCTCCCCGCGCCGCCGCCACCTTTTCTATTGACGTCCCCTAATGAAACGATTATGAATTGTCGACAACGTCATGTGGCAGGATACAGCATTCACATGCCGAGTCTGGCCCATGTAGATGTTGATATGGCAGAAAGCCGAGGATATAATGAGCCGCATGAAAGTTGCAGTGCCTCAAAAGCAAATCGAAGAATTCTGCCGTAAATGGAGCATCTCAGAGCTGTCGCTTTTCGGCTCCGTTCTCTCCGACAGTTTCCGACCGGACAGCGACATCGACATCCTGGTAAGCTTCCAAAGTGACGCCGAATGGAGCTTGTTCGAGTTCGTCGACATGACTGACGAACTCGAAGCCATTTTCGGCCGCAAGGTCGATCTGGTCGAAAAAGAGGCCATGCGAAACCCGTTTCGAAAGCGGGCAATACTCGCCGCTCACGAGGTGATCTATGCAGCCTGAGCAAAGAGACGCCGCGTATCTGTGGGACATGCTTGACGCCGCTCGAACCGTACAACAAATCTGCGCTGGTCTCAACTGGACCCAGTACGAAGCCGACCGCAAGACGCAGCTCGCGACAGAAAGGCTCTTGGAGATTATCGGCGAAGCGGCCGGCAGAGTATCCCCTGCATTTCGGGAGACCCACCCTGAAATCCCTTGGCGCAGAGTCATTGGTCAGCGAAACGTCCTGGCCCATGAATATGGCGAAATCAAACAAGAACGCATCTGGAAGGTCGTCGCCGAAGACATCCCGGTGTTGATCCGGCAACTCGAAGCTTTTGTTTGAGGCCTTGCCGCCTGAGCCTGTTGCCCGCAAAGGCTCGGACCGAAGCGGAGACTCCAATGAAAGAAACGCAAGACTCAAAGCACCTAAAAAAAACTGTCAGCCTGGATGCAATCTTCGCCTTCTCTTCAGGTCTCGCTGGCATCGCATGCACCATGTGCGCGATCTTGGCTGAGGCGGTTTTCCCTATGCTAATAGCTTTCTTCTTCATCGTAGTATCGGCACTCTTCGCCGTCGACGCCTCCGTAACAATCCGCAAGAGCGCCGGCCGCCTGCGAGGCATGGCGATGGTCTGTATCACCGTGCTTTTTGTTGTCGTGTTTTTGTCTGTGATCATCGGCAGCGCCCCTCGACTGCCCGCCAAAATCATATGCAAGGCCCACATGAGGGACATCGGCATTGTCTTCCAGCTTTACGCAGAAGAAAACGACAGCCGGCTCCCCACCGCTTCCTCATGGTGCGACCTGATCTCCCCTTACATTGACAGCGAAAGCTGGTACCAATGCCCGAGCGATCGCAACGCCCGCTGCAGCTACGCCCTCAACAAAAACCTCCCCGCCAAACTCGCCGAAACGCCGCCCGACATGGTCGTCCTCTTCGAATCGCCTCCCGGCTGGAATCAAACCGGGGGCTACGAAACCGCCGTCCCCGACCGACACAAAAAGGGTTCCAACATCCTCTTCGCGAACGGCCGAGTGGAACTCGTTAAACCCGCCGAACTCCCCAGCCTCCAATGGACACCCGCCGAAGCCGCGCCCTAACCGTCTTAGCCCCCCTCGCCTAAGCCGCCCCAGTCATCCCCGCCGCGCCGCCTTCCGCTTCGCCTTCTTCCGCCCCTTCGCCCTCACAAAAACCCGTGGCTCTCCCAACTCATGCTGCCCGCAAAAATCAGTCTCCCCAACCCGCGGCCACTTATCCCGCCCACGACAGTCGTCATCCCAAACCGGCGGCATGTACCGACACTCCCCAACTCCATTCTTCTTGCCCAAATCAACAAAAAACCGACAACTCCCGCAAACCCGCCCATCTTCAATCGCTGCCTTCGCCACTTCCGCTTCCTTTCAGTAATCAATGACTTGGCCCGTAATACCCCGCATCATCCGCCCGCAATCGGCGGAAGAAAATCTTAACAGGATTAATAAAATGAACCAGCCCTGCCACAGGCGCCGCAAAAACAACGGCAGCACCACCGCCAGCGGCCAATTCTACATTGCCCGCCCACTTCGCACAACTGCATAACTCCTGCATACCGAAAGTCGCAAATGCCCAAAAGATTTGCCTTTTCACCCCGAAAAATGGAAAATGGCGCCAAGCCCTGCCGGGCCGCTGAAACAAAACGATCAATTGAATTGAGGACCGCCATGACAACGACACATGCCCTCGCCGTCATCCTCGCTGGTGCCTATTGCACCCAGGCTGCCGCAAGCCGCGATTCCACCACGACCATCAACCGCCGCGACCTCGTCACCCGTCACAACATAACCTTGACGCGTCCGGACCCGCTCACCCCGCTGTCCGTCGGCAACGGCGAATTCGCCTTCACCGCCGACATAACCGGCCTCCAGACCTTCCCCGATTACCACGAAACCGGCATACCCCTCGGCACTCAGTCCCAATGGGGCTGGCACACCATGCCCAACCCCGACAACCACAAGCTAACCGATATCCTCGAAGAATACACCGTCGCCGACCGCAAAGTCCCCTACGCCGCAGACGGCCGCACCGGCCCATACTCCTCCGCCGGCAATTGGCTCCGCGCCAACCCGCACCGACTCCACCTCGGCCGCATCGGACTGACATTCGGAGAGCCGTACTACCGCCCCCGGCTTGTTGATCTGACCTCGCCCGCCCAGCCTCTCTACCTCTGGACTGGCCTGCTGACCAGCCCGTTTGACCTCGACCGCCGCACCACCATCGAAGACATCCTCAATCCCGTCCAGACCCTCGACCTCTGGACCGGTCTGCTGACAAGCCGCTTCACTATTCGCGGTGTCTCCGTAATGGTTGAAACCGTCTGCCATCCCCAGCGCGACATACTGGCCGTCCGCGTCGCCTCCCCGCTGCTGTCCGAAGGCCGCCTCGCCATCTCGCTAAACTTCCCCTATGGCGCCGACGAGTGGCGCAATGCCGCCGACTGGAACAAGCCGCATCTCCACCGCACATGCCCCATGCCCGGCCGCAACACCCTCGACCTCCTGAGATCCCTTGACGACGATCAATACCGCGTCGCCGTCGCGTGCTCTCAGGGCGCCGCCATCGTCAGCATGGGACCACACCAATTCAGGACCTTCACTTTCGCCGATAACATTGAAGTCGCATACGCCTTCTCACGCCAATCCATTACTGATCCTCTCCCCACATTCGCCGCGATAAAAGCCGCCGCCGCCGAACACTGGCAGAGCTTCTGGACCACCGGCGGAGCAATCGACTTCTCCGCCTGCACCGACCCCCGCGCTCACGAACTCGAACGCCGCGTCGTACTCTCCCAATACCTCACCGCCATCCAGTGCGCCGGGACCCTCCCGCCCCAGGAAACCGGCCTCACATGCAATAGCTGGTACGGCAAATTCCACCTCGAAATGCACTGGTGGCATGCAGTCCACTTCGCCCTCTGGAACCGCATCGACCTCCTCGAACGCAGCCTCGCATGGTACCAATCCATCCTCCCCGCCGCCCGCGCTACCGCCCGAATGCAGGGCTATCGCGGCGCTCGCTGGCCAAAGATGACCGATCCGTCGGGCCGCGAAAGCCCCTCTCGCACCGGCGTCTTTTTGATATGGCAGCAGCCTCACCCCATCTATTATGCCGAGCTTTGCTGGCGCGCACAGCCCGACCGTCGGACCTTGGACCGCTACAGACAGATCGTCTTTGAAACCGCCGAGTTCATGGCCTCCTACCCAACCTGGGACCAGGCCAGAAATCGTTATGTGCTCGGCCCCGCTCTGATCCCCGCACAGGAAAGCTATGGCCCAACCCGAGACCGCAATCTTAACCCAACCTTTGAACTGGCCTACTGGCACTGGGCCCTCCAAACCGCCCAGACCTGGCGCCGCCGCCTCGATCTCGATCCCGACCCCGACTACGACCGCATTCTTAACCATCTCGCCCGCCCAACCGTCCGCGCAGGTGTCTATGCCGCCATCGAAACCGACCCCTATACCATCTACCGGGACCACCCCTCATTGGTCGCCGCTTACGGCCTCGTCCCACCAACGCCGCTCATCGATCCGACCACGATGAGCCGCACATACGACCACGTCCTCAAAACATGGAACTGGCCCACCACATGGGGCTGGGACTACCCAATGCTCGCCATGACCGCGGCCCGCCTCGGCCAACCTGAAAAAGCCGTCGACGCCCTCTTCCTCGATTCCCCAAAGAACCGTTACCTCGCCAACGGCCACAACTGCCAGTCCGCCCGCCTGCCGCTCTACCTGCCCGGCAACGGCGGACTGCTGACAGCCGTCGCCATGATGGCAGCCGGATGGACCGACGCCCCCGACATGTCTGCCCCGGGCTTTCCCAAAAACGACAAATGGAACATACGATTCGAAGGCCTCAAACAAATGCCCTGACGCGCCTCTCGCTGCCAAAAACAAACGGCGACGGCCCCCATCTGCGAGTGCCGTCGCCGCACATGTCACAACAATCAATCAGTACTGATCAGCTTCATTATCCCCCTTCATAATTGAAGGCGGCTTCTCCGAAAAGTTGAAGAAAACATGGTTGTCTTCAAGTTCATTCACCTTCGTGAGGATATCCTCGTCCGTATCCCCCTTCAGATAATGCACCAGATAGTCCGAGGCGGTGTCCCTCTCACGCGTCACGTCGCCGATCTTGCCATACATCAAGCCTCGATCGAAAACCTGTCCGAAATACGGCATCGAATTGCACGAACTGTGAAACATCCTCGCGTATTTCAGCTCCTTTTTGTCAAAGGACTTGGGGGCCGCATAACAAATAACCTTCCCAACGCTCGTAGCGCCGCTTGTGTAGTGCGGCTGAACCCTGAATGAGTTATCCGTGTAGCATTCGCCGAGAAACACATGTATGTAATTTCTTTCGATCTCCACGCCGTTGCCCGCAGGCCCGTAAACCCGCAAACGGATACTGTACCGTCCGGGCGAGGTGTAGGTATGCACGGGATTCCTGTCTTCGCTGCTCTTGCCGTCACCGAAATCCCACCGCCATGCGCGGATATCGCCGGTGCTCTGATCGTGGAAACTCACTGTCATGCCCTGATTCCCGCGCATCCTGGACGCCCAGAATTGGGCAACGGGCTTGGTGCTGCCGTCGACAACGATGAAATTCTTCTTCTCCTCCATGTCCTTGCGGCCGTCAGTGGCCGTCACACGAAGTCGCACGGTGTAAACGCCCGGCCTGGCGTATGTATGCACCGGATTCGCTTCCTGGCTTGCCGTGCCGTCCCCAAAGTCCCATTCCCACATCTCGATCTTCGCACTGTCGTTGTATGTGTAATGATGACTCCTGTCGGTGAACTCAACCGTCATCGGCGATGATCCCGACTGTTTGTGGGCGCTGAACTCCGCACAAAGAATCTTCTCGGCGTTTGCCGTCGGCCGCAGAATGATGGCGTCCGCCGCAAGATAACCGTCCGCCTTGTCGTCCAGTTCCACTACGGCCCGACCCGCCCGGAAAGTATAAACGCCCAGCGAAACCGGATCCCCAGGCTGCCTCTGGTCGGCGTAAACCACGCTCGTGCCGTTGGCATGGTGAATCTTGTACTTTGCATTCGACGCACTTTCCGGAAATGCCGGCCAGGTAGCTAATACCTTGTAAGTACCGGCCCGCTTGACCATCATCGTCCATTTGGCTTGCTTCGAGCCAAGTCCCGGCCATTGCCACTGGTAATTGTAGTTCATTGGCGTCTCTTCCCGAACGGGACCGTTCTGTGTGTACCTGATCGCCTTCCATTCGCCTTCATACTCGAAGCGGTTGTAATACTGGCTCGTGTTCCTGATAAAGCACGCCCGATCTACCGAAGGGTCGGGCTCCTTGCCGTCGGATGAATACCAGGCTGGCACGCCCGAATCCTTGAAACGCTCGACGTAGTCGCCGTTAATCTCAATCCTGTAATGAGTCGGATCACCCGGAAGCTGATAAGTCAGGTGATAATTATAAGGCGGAGTACCCCTCGAATCGCCGAAATCCATTGGCGCAACCGCGTCGCCCCCGTCCTTGAATACGGCATTCCAGTTGGGATATGCCTGACCGTATTTCATGCCGTCGACCCGGTAAGCAACCCAGTCGGTCGAAGTGCAGAACAGGCGGCTGCTGTCAACGCAGTCGTAATCGTCAATTCTCTGCTCCAGAATCTCCCGCGAACTCGCGAATACAAGACCCGCGCCGTAATTTGCATGACCGCATATAACCACGTGCGAATCCGGCTCGTACAAAGCATTCTTAAGCGACTCGGCGGTGCGCCGATGATAAATATTGTACGTCATATTGGAACCTGAAGGTTTGCACACCCATCCGTCGGCTGTCTCGACCGCACCCGCCTGCCACATCTTGGCCCTGAGATCCCCTAAGAGATAATCGTTCCCCCCGTAAGCATCGATCACGTATATGTTCTCCGTGTTCTTGGCCTTCACGTCGATGTAGCTGTAGCGCATTTTCGTATCGGTCCCGTCCCGACCCGTCGCCGTCAGCATCACCGTATGTACACCCGGCTTGGTATACGTGTGCGAAGGACTGTCCGCGGTGCTCGTCTGACCGTCGCCGAAGTCCCAGTGCCACGACTCCACGTCGCCCGCCGTATGATTGCGGAATTTGATGGTCAGCGGTGCCGGCCCCCGATAACGATCCGCCGAGAAATCCGCTTTGGGCGGATCATACTTCACAAATCTGACCGCATCCGCGCAAGTCGTAACGTTGCCGGGCGCGCCGATGATTGTCACGTCATATGTCTTGCCGCTCGTGTAAGCGTATCTGCCCAGCGCATTCCATTTGCCACCGTTCTCTCGCTGATTCACGTAAATCGTCTTGGTGCCTCCGTCGCTGGCCACAAGGATTTTCGCACGTGTCGTTCTCGATGGCCATTCCGTCCACCACATCGACAATTCGTACTCCGCCGTCTCAGGACAACTGAACTGCCATGTATAGCGCCGCCAGCTCCCGCTGTAAAGAGAACTCGCGCCGTATGCCCCAGGAGCATTTGATTCTATCCAGCGACCGGTCGACGATGTCCCAGGGTCGCCATCGTCGATGATGATCTCGCCCACCGCCCCAGCCGTCAGCAGCAGGCCTGCAAGGACCAACGTTGTCAAAAGCAGGTTTCGCCGAGTTTTCATTGCCGCGCTCCTAAATCAAAACTTATTGGTCTTACCTTAATGCCTAACCCCAATGTACCAATCGCAATCGACAACTCAAAAGGCCCGCTTGCGTAAATCCAATTCCGCTTCATCCCTTCCAGAACTCCTGCAAGCACACGATCCGTCGCCAAAAAAGGCCATATCGCCCCTCTGCACCGTCAGTAGACCCGCCATGAACCCCAAACTCGGCAATAACCTCACAAGCCCGGAATTTCACCGGACTATGCGCCTGCGTCCAATACACACACGCAAACCCGCACCTTCACAAAAACTGCCGCAGCCACATCGCCCCTCTAACCCGCCGCGGACACACCGTATCGGACCCCGCCCCTGCAATCTGCCCTCGCAAATGGTCCGTCAGCTTTTCTGCTGAATACGAGCGATCTTTCTTGCGATAGATAACAGCACGGGGGTTTCAAATGAACGTGGAGCAGTTTTATCAATCCGGCGCCGTACGCGACCGAATGGCTGAGTTTTTGGGCGGAACCACGCTCGACACGGCAACATCCTGCTTTATCGCACGCTGCCGCGACTACGACCACCCTGAATTCTGGGCCAGTGAACCGACCCGACTCGATTTCTTCCTCGAAAACCAGACCGAAGTCTGTCGTTCTCTTTGGGACAAGCAAAATCTCGTCGTACATATTGATGTCGAATACGTCAACTTCGATTATGTCGCCGAACCTTACCTCGACCCCGTACGCACCTATGAGCTCCAGCAGCCCATTTACGACGGCATTCTCGATTTCCTCGCTCGTTACGGAATACACCCACTCACGCTCCTCAGCGGACGCGGATATCACTTCACATGGAAAATCTCGCGCCAATGCTGCGCGTTCGACAGCCTCACCCACATCACCAGACTACCGTCACAACTCAAGCAAATGTATGCCCAGCCTCTTGAGCCTCTCGGCGAAATCATCGAACCCGAACTCGGCGCAGCATTCGAAGGACTCGGCCTCGTCGTCGAATACGTCGCCCGATGCGTTCAGCAGGAAAACGCAGCCTACTGCGCGGTGCCCGTGCAGTTCGTCGACATGCCCACCGTCCCCCAGCACCGGGGACGAGAAGCGATCTCCATTGACGTCACCGAATACGGCGACCCGCTCTACACGCGAGTTATACGGGTGCCGTTCAGCGCCTACCTCAAACCATGGCGAAACGGCAGCGTGCCTGAGCATCTGCGCGGGCAAATACCAATGATGTTCGCCGTGCCCGCTGCCGGAGGCGGCATTCGCTCGGACGTCGCCAACATGCGAGACGCCGAACGTGCCGTCCAGCTCGCCCGCAAAACACACACCATCATACCCGACGCTTCCGATGCCACCGAGCGGCTCATTGAAGCCTACATTCGTTCCGACACCGCACGCTACCACGCCTGGTTCTATCTGCAGGATCACGAGCCGAAGTCCAGATGGCCGAACACCTACGACCGCTTTCGCCCGGACGAGCCCGCCGTACAGCGGATATTCGATCACCCCAACGATCTCCTGCTAAAGCCCGATTGCATCCGCCAGGTCGTTGTCGCGCTGTGCCGCCGCGGATGGCACCCGAGACATATCGCCGGCCTGATCCGCTCCAAGTACGAACGAGACTATGGCTGGCTTAACAAATGGTTCAAGTATGACGCCGGAAAACGAGCCGATTTCTACACCCGACTATTCGCCGGATCGATTGTTCTCGGCCCGGATGTCGGACCCGATGTCGATGAGGTGGCGATGGCAAGACAGGTAATGACCTTTTCAATTTGAATTGACACGGAAGACATGTACGCGCCGGCGCCGCTTAACCGCAGGTGCCTCCGTTGTTTGCTGAAGAAAGATGTTTGATCGGAACGGTCACAGACCAGACCGGCGGAAAGGATGACCTATGGCCGATTGGCCCATCGGCATCTCGACGGGGTGCTTCTATCACACCCCCATTTTCGATTGCCTCGAGTTCATTTGCGCAAACGGATTCGCCATGTTGGAGATATGTTCCTCACCCAAACACCTCGACTACCACGACCACAACGCCGTAAGGCGCGCCGCCGAACTCATCGAACGGCTCGGAATGGAAGCGTACTCCTTTCACGCCCCGTTCGGAAGAGACATCGACATCACCTCTCTCGACGACGAAAGACGCCAGTACTCCCGCCGCGAAGTGTCCGCCGCCGCAAACGCCGCCGCTATCCTCAAGGTGCGATACTTCGTCTTCCACGCCGGTCCCGAAGTCGCCATTAACTGCCCGCCGAAGGAGCGATTGCAGCGGATGGAACTCGCCGCCCAGACCGTCGCAGAAATTGCAGAGCAGTGCAAACGATTGCGCATCGGATTCGTGCTCGAAAACATGCTCGGACACCTCTTCCTCGGACAGATCGAAGACATGCTCTGGATCTTCGGCGCCGCAGACACAATAAACGTCGGAGCCTGCCTCGACACCGGACACGCCTACCTCTCCGGCTCGCTCCACCAGGTCATGCACAAACTCTCAGGCCACCTAAAGGTCATACACGCAAACGACAATCGCGGCAAGGAAGACGATCACCTCCCCCCCGGCTTGGGAAAAATCGATTGGCGCGACACACTCGACAAACTCGCTAATATCGGCTTTTCTGGTGGATTCATCCTCGAACTCAGCGGCGAAGGCAATAGACCCCCCACCGTAATACTCCAGGACGCTCGCCGCGCACGCTCCATGCTCCGCTGCATCCAAAGAGATATCGCACTCGCCACTCCGCCGACCGCCGTAACCGGCCGCATGGAAAAAGCCTGAGCCCCCCAAAAAACACGAGCAACGCTTTGCTACTCGTGTTCCTTGTTGCTTATCAGGTCGTAAACTTCCTCGGCGGTCTTCGCCTGTTCAAGACGAGTCTTGAACGTATCATCGAGCATGAGCCGGCTGATTCGAGCAAGCGCCTGTATATGAGGCCCCGTACGATCGACCGGTGAAGCCAGAAGCACCACAATCCGCACCGGCCGATTGTCAATGCTGTTGAAGTCGATCGGCTCCTCGGTGATGCCGACCGCCATCACAAGTTCCTTCACACCGCCGCATTTGCCGTGCGGAATAGCAATCCCAGACCCGATCCCCGTACTCCGCGTCTCCTCCCGCAGCAGTACTGATTCGAGAACGACGTTCCGGTCGATCAAAAAGTCGTTGCTTGCCAGAAGATCGACAAGCTCCGTTATAACCGCTTCCTTATCCGTACCCTTCAAAGGCACCTTAACGCACGTGGGCTGTAGTATCTGTGTCAGGATCATGACTTGGTCCAGTCCTTAAGAACCCGCAAACAAATAATTCACGAATCCCTTAGTATAGCAGGTCAAATGGCAGACTGCAAGCCCGCACAACACATTTTCCGTCAACTACACCGGCGTCGTGCACCTTTCCCGCACAAACGCCGGCCTCGCCGACCGGACCAATGCCCTCGCTTAGCTCATCGCAGCCGCAAACTGAGGCTCCTCCGCCTCCTCGCCCACCCCCTCGCAAACCTCCACAGACTCCACAGACTCCAAAGACTCCACAGCCGCCTTGCGCCGCCGCTTGATGGTACGTTTCGGTTTCGGCCTGTCCGTTTCCTGAACCGACGCCAAACGCACCGCCTCGGCCGCTGTCGAAGCGTGCATGTCCGCACCGATCTCCTCCCAAAGACCCTCTGCACGGTCGAAAATCCCGCCCGAAAGCATCACCTTCATATGCGGACACGCATTGACCGCCTTGATCTTGTCCACGAGGTTTCGGATCCCGGGAGCCTCCTTGGCCGTCACACCGTAAAGCAGCAGAATGTCAGGCCGCCAGGAATGCACAAAACTGAGAATGTCGTCCATATTCACGCTGTTGCCAAGAAAACGAGCCTCCCAACCCTCGCTCTCAAACAGATCCGTTATCATTTGAGCACCCAGTTCGCCCTGTTCCGCTGATGTCGAACAAACCACGATCCGCTTGGCAGTCGCACACTTTCTCGGGAGTTTGTTCTGCAACTGGTCGACGATCGTCCGATTGATCCGAGTCGCAAAAGCCTCCTGTGCGGAATCGATAATATCGTTCTGATAGAGCTGATCCACTTCAACCATGATCGGCCAGATTATATCCATATAAACCGTGTTCGCCGGCATACCGCTCTTCAGTGTCTCCTCGATGATCGCCCTGCACCCGGCCCGGTCCCCTGCCAGCAGCTTCGACAAATAACGTTCCAATACATACTTCTTTGCCATGAGATTCATTCCTGCTTTCCGATAATCATGTTGTACTTGACTAACCAGCCTGATGCCCGCCCTCCGCGACATGTTAACACAGGCAACTTGGGCAAATTCGATAATATGACTATCGGGAGCCATGCAAAAAAAACTTGAGTAAATTTGGGCAATTTGGGAATGCTGGGAAATTTTTTAGTAATACATAGCCCTCCGTCCGCCGCTGCACACTGACTAACGCTCACCACCTCCAGCGACCGGTAAAAACAGCCTTCACATCCACCAGCACAACCCTGAAAACTCCCCCACCAAGCCGTGTACAAACCTCCCGCACCTGACCAATACAAGAATACCGCTTTCCTGCTCAAATACGGTCCCCATCGGGCCGATATCACGTAAGACGTTTTTGGCACAATACTTCCGGCACTCAAGCGTACCCTGCGCCGGCCCAGGATACACGGATGATAGAGACAATAGGCGAAAAGACCATTGAGAGCATAGCCAACACCGGGCGGTTTGCCAGGTTCCTGGGCAGAGCCCTCAACCGCTCCGCTGTTAGCATTCTGCAGCCCACCGGCTACGGCCTCATCTGGGCACAGATGTTCACAATAGGAGTCCGCAGCGTCCCCGTCATCATGGTGACAGGCGCCTTCGTCGGCATGGTGCTCGCCATACAGGCCTACGACCAGTTGGCCGGTATGGGTCTCGAGGAGCGACTCGGCGTTCTCATAAACATCGCCGTCGTGAAGGAACTGGGGCCCGTTCTGGCCGCGGTAATGCTCGCCGGACGAGTCGGAGGAGCACTCACCGCCGAACTCGGCACGATGAACGTCACAGAGCAGATCTCAGCCGTACAGAGCATGGGAACAGACCCCATCAAATACCTCGTAGCTCCCAGATTCCTCGCCTGCCTCATACTCACCCCCTTCCTAATCGTCTACGCCGACCTGCTCGGCATACTCGGCGGCTATTTCGTCAGCGTCATCCAGTTGAAGATCAACAGCCGCGCATACTGGGACTTCAGTGCGCAGGGAGTCGAGCTCTGGGACCTCACCACCGGTATACTCAAGGGCTTCTTCTTCGGCGGAGCCATTGCGGTGATCAGTTGTTACAAGGGCTTCACCTGCCGCGAAGGCGCCCAGGGTGTCGGCGAAGCGTGCACCGAGGCCTTCGTGGGCAGTTTCATCACTATTCTTGCACTCAATTTTATCTTCGCCGTAATAATGAAGGCCATCTACACGACATTTTGGCCTGTGCAATCCCTTCTGTGAGAGAGTTCGACTTGGCCAGACTGGTGAACAAAGACGACGGACTCATAGTGGTGCGAAACCTCGTAAAGGGGTTTAACGGACGCAAGGTCCTCAGGAATATCTCGCTCGCTTTAGAGAAGGGCAAGACCACTGCCATTATAGGCCCCAGCGGCTGCGGCAAGACAGTCCTCATGAAGCACCTCATCGTCCTGGAAAGACCAACCTCCGGCGAAGTCTACTTCAAGCAGGAGCGCATCGACGAACTCAGCGAAAAAGAACTCGCTCGCATACGAATGCACTTCGGATTCTGCTTTCAAATGGGTGCGCTCTTTGACAGCCTCACCGTCTACGAGAACATAATCTTCCCTATACGCCAGCACCAGAAAATCGGTAACTGGCGCGCCGTCGACGAACTCGTAAAGCAAAAGCTCGCCGTCGTGGGAATGGACGGATACCAGCAGCATTTTCCCGCCTCCCTTTCAGGCGGCCAGCAGAAACGCGTCGCACTGGCAAGAGCAATCTCACTCAACCCCGAGGTAATCCTCTACGACGAACCAACCACCGGACTCGACCCCATCAGGTCCGACGTCATAAATGAGCTCATTCTCAAGCTCCAGAGAGAGCTTAAGGTCACCAGCATCGTCGTAACACACGATATGAACAGCGCCTACAAAATCGCCGATCGCATCATCATGCTCCACGAGGGCAAGGTGATCGCCGACGGAGACGCCGACCACATCCGAACCCACCCCCACTCCGTCGTCCAGCAGTTCATCCGCGGCCAGGTCGGCGAAGCCGATCTCGCTGCCCTCCGACTCGGCGGAACACGATTCCAGACCCAATACAACCCCGAAGACTTCCAGTAACACAAGGCGCTATATCGAAACCCTGCCGCCCCCGAGCCATCACCGCCCGTCGCACGTCCGCGATGCGCCTGCCCCAATGCCGCAAGCACAATCCAGACGCCCTGTCATACCGCGCTCGACGACTCCCACAGTATCAGCCCGGGCTCATAAGGCTCGACCAGATCGGCATGCTTGGGAAGCACACGTATCGCAAAGCCGTGCTGACCGCTGCTCCGACAGGGAATCGCCCCTTGAAACGTACAGATATGGTCCGTCTCGTTCAAAGCCGCCATCTCCATACGCACAACCTCGCCGCCGCTGATATTGCCCCCCGAATCAACCTTGCCGTGATAGATCTCCACCGCAACGTCGTCAGGACTCAGCCGACCCATCTTCACCTCCGCCGTCACCCGCAGATGAGCCCCCACCTCGAGTTGCGGCTCCCGAACGTCAAGCGTGCCGGCATTTTCACCGTCCTCGACCTGAACATCGACCTTATTGATCGAAAGATCGCCCCACGCGTTCTTAACGTTGCTTTTCCACATCGAAAGAGCACGAACACGCGCCATCGCCTCCGCCGTGAGGTAACGCCACCGAGCCGCCGACGGGTTGTAGAACTTCCGCGTATACTCGGCAACCATCCGGCTCGTATTGAACCGCGGCGCGCACCACTTGATCGTATTCTTCATCCGGTGAATCCACCGCCGAGGAAGCCGGTCCTTGCCCTGCGAATAAAACAGCGGAACCACCTCGTTCTCAAGAAGGTTGAAGATCGCCTGCGACTCGACCTTGTCCTGGTACTCGGTATCTTCGTATTCCTCACCGGCCCCGATGATCCAGCCGCCCTCGGGAGTATATCCCTCGACCCACCAGCCGTCCAGAACGCTCATGTTCAAAATGCCGTTCATCGCCGCCTTCATACCGCTCGTGCCGCTGGCCTCCATCGGACGACGCGGATTGTTCAGCCAAACGTCGACACCCTGTACGAGGTAGCGCGCAACGTCGATATCATAGTCCTCCAAAAAGACAATCCGACGCCTGATGTTCTGCTGCTTGGCGAAATGCACCACCTGCCGAATAATCTCCTTGCCGGCGCTGTCCTTCGGATGCGCCTTGCCCGCAAAAATAAACTGTACCGGCTTCTCCGAATCCGTCACCAGACGGATCAGACGCTCCGCATCCTTCAACAGAAGGTTGCCGCGCTTGTATGTGGCGAAACGCCGCGCAAAACCGATCGTCAGCGCCTCCGGATCCAGAACCTCCTCCGCCCAGCCTAACTCCGTATGGAACGCGCCGCGACGCTGCATCTGCATCTTTAAACGCCGCCGCGAAAACCCGATCAGCCGCTCTTTGCACCGCTGATGGATCCGCCACATCTCCTCATCGGGCACCTGGTCCAGATGGTGCCATATCGACTTGTCTACAACTTCATCAGCCCAGCGCGAACCCAGATAACGCTCGAACAAACTGTTCATCTCCGAGCTCAGCCACGTCTTGGCGTGCACACCGTTGGTGATCGACTTGATCGGAACCTCCTCCTTCGGCAGGTCCGGCCAAAGCTTGCCCCATATCTTTCGCGAAACCTCACCGTGAAGCTGGCTCACACCGTTCCTGTACGAACTCATCCGTATCGCAAGAACCGGCATCTTGAAGGTCTCGTTTTCATCGTCCGGGTTGATCCGCCCCAATGACAAAAACTGCTTGCGATTGATTCCAAGCTTCCCGAAGTAATGCCCGAAGTACTTGTCCATCAGCTCCGGCTTGAACTCGTCGTTGCCCGCCGCAACCGGAGTATGAACCGTAAACACGTTGCTCGACCGAGCCGCCTCCACAGCCTCTTCGAACGTCATCCCCTTGCCGCTCCGAAGACGCCGAACTCGCTCCAGCGCCATAAACGCCGCGTGACCCTCGTTCATGTGGCAAACCGTCGGCTCGATGCCCATCGCGAGCAGCGCCTTCATCCCCCCGATGCCTAAGATAATCTCCTGGCATATGCGCATCTCCACGTCACCGCCGTACAGAGCCTGCGTGATAATACGGTCCTCCGGAGAGTTCTTGGGAAGATTCGTATCCAAGAGATAAAGCACCGTCCGACCGATCGTAGCCTGCCACACCTGAACGAGAACGTTTCGCCCCGGAAACTGAACGCTGACCGACAGCGGACGATGCCCCTGCTTGCGAACCAGTTCCACCGGCATATTGTGAAAATCGTTGTCGATATAGTGTTCCTGCTGCCAGCCGTCGGTATTAAGGTACTGCCGGAAATAACCCTTCTGGTAAAGAAGCCCCACGCCGACAAGCGGAACACCAAGATCCGACGAACTCTTCAGATGGTCGCCCGCAAGAATCCCAAGGCCGCCGCTGTAAATGGGAAGACACTCATGAATACCAAACTCCGCGCTGAAATATGCAATCAGCGGCTTGGTCGTCTTCGCATAAACCTTGTCGTACCACGTCGGAGCATTCAGCGACTCCTGAAGTTTCTCAACCGCCTGCTGCAACTGGTACAGAAAACCCTCGTTCTCCGCAAGGTCCTCCAGCCGCGCCTGCGAAACCGTACCCAGCAGTTTCACAGGATTGTGCGTGCACTCCTCCCAAAGGTTGTTATCGATCCGCTTGAAAAGATCAATAAATTCACCGTTCCAAGTCCAAAAAAGATTATTCGCGATAATACGCAGATTCTCCAATGGCTTCGGCAGTGTCGGCTTAACGACAAACGTTCGAACTGTCCGCATCCAAATCCTTCCTTAATTCTCGCACTCAGGTTAACTGTCGACAGACTTCCAGACTGAACCATAGTGTTATCGGTTATTGTCCGGTAGGCCTTGATACCAAAACCGCCTGCCTCGGGTTCAAACAAGCTCAACGCAGCCGCACTCTCTGCCCCGCGCAAAACGGGCTGTTCAGTACCTCGTTATAGGACACCGTGATTGAGACATGAAAAACTTCATCGACCCCAGCCGCTCGGCCGCCGATTAATACCGCTCCCGGGATTCCTGTTGCCCGAATTCCCCATGCTCCCCCAATTATTCATACTGCCAACACCCATATTGCCCATGCCCATGTTGCCCATGCCCATGTTGCCCATGCCCATGTTGCCCATGCCCATGTTCCCGAACATGCCGCCGCCGTACCCCCCGCCGCCGCCGTACATCCCCGACAATCCCGCCGGCGAAGCCAGTATCTCGCCCGCATCATAAGCCCGTGTATAACGCCGATTCCCCAACCCCATCGCCTTGCTGGCAATAGTCACCAGCCCCCCGTCAACCACATACTCCAACTCCCCACCCTTCGTACTCACGCCCATCAGCACCAGTTTCAAAGCATTGCCCAGCGTCGTATTGCCCAGCCCCTCGATCCCGACCGGCGTCGTCCGCTCCACAAACGCATTGTCTTCAATGTCCTTCCACATCACAACCATTGGCAGCGGCGGGTCCACCGCATGCCGTATGATCTCCAGTGCCTCCCCAAACGTAGTATCCTCCCGAATCTGCGAGATATCCGTCATCCCCTTCAGCACCGCGCTCGTCCCCGGCCTTACCCCCCCGGTTGCCGCCCGAACCGGCCCAGGCCCCCTCAACCGCAAAGCCGGCTGTTGCTGCGCCGTCAATGGAGCGCCGATCGTCGTCGCCTGCGGCGGCATCGGCTTCACCTCAGACTCATCCTTCGGCATCGCCCGCTGCGCAACACCTTTAGCAACAAGGTGTTCCGCCAATGGACGCCCGTCCACCTCCACATCCGCCTCAGCGCGGAAGTAGTTCCGCATCCGCACATGCCTCAAAATAATCCGCCCCGCATTAGCCAGATCCGCGCCCATCACCTCGTCAAGTTCCCCAGCCTTCGCATCCTCCGCCGGCAGAACGCCGCGCGCCTTAACCCGCACATGAACCCCCTCCAGCTTCGGCACGTCGTCAACCTTGCAAATAAAGTCCCCATTGCCGCAGTAGCGCACCACGTCCACCACACGGCATTCGCTGATAGTCGAATCGCTCCCCACAACCCCCGCACCCAAAACGCACACAACACAGATCAAGCCGCTCGCTGCCATGATTGTCCCCTTTCAATCAGACATAATTGTCTAATTATATTATCACCCAAAACCACCCACATGCAAGCAATTCTTCAAAAAATCCCCCGCACACCCCAATGTCGCCGCCGACTGCGCCTTTTATTCAGCCTTCACCAGCGAAACCTCAAAAACCGCCGGCCACAACTTCCCCGTCACAAACAGCCGCTTCTCCTCCGCATCATAAGCAATCCCGTTCGGTATCTGCTCCACCGCATCCCGGCCCGCCGGCTGATACACCCCCCGAAGATCAATCCACCCCTCAACCTTCCCAGTCTCCGGTGCAATCATCGCCGCCACCCACTCCGGCCATACATTCGCATAAATCAGCCCGTCAACCCACTCTAACTCATTCAGCGACTCAACCGGCCCGCTCTCGTCACGCACCTCAATCCCGCCGATCTCCTCGAACGTCTCCGCGTCCAGAAAACGCAGCCGTGCCGTCCCGTCGCTCATAATCCACCGCCGCCCGTCCCAGGTCAGCCCCCACCCCTCACCGTCATACTCAAACTCCCCGATCAGCTCGAACGTCTTCTTGTCGTACACAAACCCCACACCCTCCTGCCACGTCAACTGCACGATCCGATCCCCCGCAACCGCAACGCCCTCGCCAAAATAATCCTGCCCAAGCTCAAGGCTCATCAGCACCGCCCCGCTCCGCAGCCCCACCTTACGCAGCGATGACGCCCCATAAAGCCCCGTCCCCTCATACAAATACCCCCCATCATACGCCAGACCCTGCGTAAACGCACCCCGATCATGCGGATACCGCCGCAAAACCCGGCACTCATAAACCGGCGCAGTCCGCGCCGCAGGAGCCCTCTCGCACCCCGCGAAAAAAAGCCCTGCGCCCAACAACAGTAACAATAGACAGCGCCCCACACCAGGAAAGGGACAGTCACCTGTTTCCATGCCGTTTAACTTACCTGCATTTGCATATCTCATATCGCGTTCCGCGCTCCCGCCCCCAGTATATGACAAATCGCAGCCAAAGTGAAGAGCCCGTGTACCGCCGCATGTCGTCAAACATGCCGCGCAACCTTTTGCATTGAAACCAAGCCCCCTCCGAGTATAATGACCTTCAAAGGAGGCACTGACCATGAAAACGCAAGCAATTTCGCGTCGCCGATTCTGTCTCGCCTGCCCCGCCGCGCTCGCCGCCCTGCCCGTGCTCCAGAACCTCGCCGCCCTGCCGCCCTGGAAGCCCAGGTACATCCTTGCATCCTCTCTCTATGGCAAAATGGATCTTGCCGAGATCCTCCCGCAGGTCCGCCGCACCGGAGCAAACGCCATCGACATCTGGCCCGCCCCGCACGGCAATCAGCGCGAACAGATCGACGCAATGGGCCATGACCGCTTCGCCGAACTCCTGCGCGAGCACAACGTCTATATGGGCGCCGTCAGCCGCTACGATTTGGGACCCCTTAAACTCGCCGACGAAATCCGTTTTGTCAGCGAACTCGGCTGGCACATGATCGTCTGCGGAAGCGGCGGCCCCGCCAACCTCACCGGCGATGACCTCGCCGCCGCCGTCAACCGCTTTGCCGAGCAGATGAAGCCCCACCTCGCCGCCGCCGCCAAACACAACGTCGCCATCGCCATCGAAAACCACGCCAACAGCCTCATCTGTTCCCCCGAATCCATGGAACGTCTCATGGACGCCCTCCCGTATACAGGAGATCAAGCGATCGGCATCGCCCTGGCCCCCTACCACCTCCCGCAGGACCCCGCCCTGATCGCCGCCGTCATCCGCCGCCTTCGCGGGCGCATCTTCCACTTCTATGCCTGGCAGCACGGCAAAGGCTGCCACACCGCCATGCCCAAAGAAGACGAACTCCTCCAAATGCCCGGCCGCGGCCCGCTCGACTTCGCACCCATTATGACCGCGCTCCGCGACACGTATTACAGCGGCTGGATTGAAATCTTCATGCACCCCTACCCCCGCGGCGTGCCGATCCTGCCCACCCCGTCGGAAATCACCGCCGAAATCAACCGCGCCCGCGCGTACCTCACCTCCTGCCTGCCGAAAGGGTCTCCCGCATGAACAAAGTCCTCATCATCGTCGGCGAAGCAGCCGAAACCGTCGACACCCTCTACCCCTATTACCGCCTCCAGGAAGACGGCTTCGTGCCGGTCGTCGCAGGCCCCGAAAAACGCCGCTACCACATGGTACTCCATGAAATACCCCCGGACTGGGACGGCCGCGTAACCCGCGAATTCGAAGGCTACACCATCGCCGCCGACGTCGCCTTCCGCGACATCAACCCCGACGACTACCTCGGCATCTTCTTCTCCGGCGGCCGAGCCCCCGAATACATCCGCTACGACGAAGACCTTCTCCGCATCACACGCCACTTCTTCGAGCACAATAAGCCCATCGCCTCTGTCTGCCACGGCGTCGAAATCCCCGCCCGAGCCGGCTGCGTCAAAGGCCGACGCATGGCAACCGTACCCAAATGCCGGTTCGACCTCGAAGTCTGCGGCGGCATCTTCGTCGACGAACCCTGCGTCATAGACGGCAATCTCGTCAGCGGCCGAACCTACCACGACCACGGCCGCTATATCGGCCCCTGGATCAAGCTGCTCGTCGAAGCACGCCGCAAGGTAAACACCGGAGACTCCAAATGAAAACTTCCCCCCGCACCCTCACAAGACGTGCCTTTGTTCGCCGCCTCTACGCCGCAATCGCCCTGCCGTATGCCGTCCCCGCATCCGCCTTCGCCCGGCCGGGCGCCCCCGCCCCATCCAGCCGCATAACTCTCGGCATGATCGGTCTCGGCAGCATGGGACTCCGCCACGTCGATGCCTTCCTGCTCGAAAAAGACTGCCGAATACTCGCCGCCTGCGACGTCGACGCCCGCCGCCTCGAAACCGCCCGGAACCGAATCAACCAATCCTGCGGCAACTCCGACTGCCTCGCCTTCGCCGACTTCCGCGACCTCATCGCCCGCCCAGACATCGATGCACTCTGCATCTCCACACCCGACCACTGGCACGCCATACCAGCCATGATGGGTATCCGTGCCGGCAAAGCCGTCTACGGCGAAAAGCCCCTCGCCCTAACTATCCGCGAAGGCCAAATGCTCGTCGACGCCGTCAACCGATACCACTGCGTCTGGCAGACAGGCAGTTGGCAGCGCTCCACCGCCCACTTCCGCTTCGCCTGCGAACTCGTCCGCAACGGCCGAATCGGTAAGGTCCACACCGTACAAATCGGCATCGGCGCCGGCTTCCAGCCCCCCGGCGGCAAGGTCGTCTACGAACTGCCCCCGCAGCCCCCCATGCCCGTCCCCGACGGTTTCGACTACGACATGTGGCTCGGCCCGGCGCCCTGGGCCGCTTACACCGAACAACGCTGCCACTGGAACTTCCGCTGGATACTCGATTACGCCGGCGGCCAGACCACCGACTGGGGCACCCACCACGTCGACATCGCCCTATGGGGCATCGACGCCGACCGTACCGGCCCCCTCACTGTCGAAGGCGCTGGCGCCTTCCCCCGCAACGGCCTCTGGAACGCCGCCGCCGACTATCACTTCCACTACACATTCGCCAACGGAGTCTCAATGCACGTAGGAAGTACCAGACATTATCCCCAGGGCGTCCGCTTCATCGGCCCCGACGGCTGGGTCCACGTCACCCGCGCCGGCACAACCGCCAACCCCCAGTCCCTGCTCCGCGAAACCATCGGCCCAAACGAAATCAACCTCCCGCGCCCCGCTGGCAATGAGCGCCAGGGCCACCGCCGCGACTTCCTCGACTGCATCCGAAGCCGCAACAAAACCATCGCCGACGCCCAGGTCGGCCACACAGCCGCAACCGCCTGCCACCTCGCCAACATCGCAATGATCACCGGCCGTAAACTACGCTGGAACCCCAACACTCAACAAATAACAAACGACCCCCACGCCAACCGTATGCTCGCAAGACCATCGCGCGCCCCCTGGCGCCTCTGACATCGGGAGCACTTTCCACGAACCTCTACATAACATTGTCGTCCTTGACGGCCTCTCACTCTACCCCGCTCGCAACCCGCCCCGGCATAAAATACAGACTGAGCTTCACACGCCGAGTGTACATGCCAAGCGTATCCTCCACCTCCCGACGGTCCATCGACTCGCCAAGACTCACCTCCTCTCCCTCCTCAACGCTGCGCATCACCACGATCCGCTGCGTCCGCTCCTCCACCCAGAACACCGTCCCGTCCGCCGGCGCAATGTAACGAATATCAAAACCGCCGCCCACAAGGAACTGACGCTCAGGAATCCCGCACTTCGTGAAAGCCGCCTCCGACCTGTGCATCCGTCGCCCGCATCCAGCCTGCCCCATAGCCAGCAGGCACCCCACTCCAAAAATGATCCACCGCATCCCCGTCCACATCTTCGCCCCCCTTGAACCGGTGATATCAACGCCCTCGCCCCGCCTCTTCATCGACCCATCCGCACCCCCACACCATCTCCTTTTCTCCGCAAGCACGGCAAACAAAACCCGCAACGACCGCAAAAACCCGAACCATCGCATTCTCCCTAAAAACCCGCTCGCCCAACCCCATATTACAGTCCCATAAAACGCATTACAAGGCAATTGCCCCCATCTCCCCAAAACCAAACGACCAAAAACATATCGCTCCCTCTTTCGGTATATAAAGACAGTGCACAAACGTCGATATAAAAGTGATCCTTAAAAAATGAACCCAAAATACGCCGCTGCCGCCGCCCAAAACCCGCAAACCCGGTTTTTTCTGGCCGCAGCCGGCAACCTGTGGTATAATTTGGCACAAATTTGGGAGGTAAAAAAAATGACCAGAAACATCACCCTGTCAATCCTGATCCTCACCGCCTGCGTCGCACTCAGCCCCGCCGACACGTTCAGGCACCGCACCACAGGCGAAACTTTCACCGGATTCCTCACGCAAAAACAAAACCATGGCCGAACCCTCGTCTACAACGACAAAGAAAAAACCTTCGCCCCGATCCCGCTCGCCGAATACGAAGTCACCCGCGATAACCACGGCCGACGCAACAGCGTCATCTTCATCCCGATCCGCAACGAAGAAGCCATCGTCTCAAGAGACGTCGCCCAGACAATCGCCGACGTAATCATTGACGCCTCCAACAAAGGCCCCCGCTACATCGTACTCGACATCGACAGCCCCGGCGGCCGAGGAGACTACATGAAGATCATCGCCTCCGCAATCGCCGACACCACCAACTGCCCCGTAATCGCATACATCTCCGGCGGCCCGTTCGGCGGCGCATACTCCGCCGCTGCCCCAATAGCCCTCGCTTCCGAAAAAATCTACATCGCAGGCGACGCCGTCATCGGCTCCGCGGCGCCACTCGTCGGAAGAAACGCCACCGCCCAGAATATCGCCGAATACCAGGAACTCTTCGCATCCGAAATGCTCGCCGGTTTCGCAAACTACACCGCAACCCTCGCCGCCGACCGCAACAGGCCCGTACCGATCGCAATGGCCCTCCTCGACAAGTCCCTCGAAATCATCGAAGTCGAAAGTCCCGACGGAAACCGAACATACATACACAAGCCCGACCTCAAACCGCAGCAGACCGTAGTCAGAACCCTCTCCAAAGTCGAAACAAAAACGCTCACCGAACGAGACGCCGCCGGCAACACCACCATACGAGACATCACACAGATGCTCCTCACACTCCGAGCCCCGGAAGCAGTCCGAGCCGGGCTCGCCGACAAGCTCGTAGGAAACCGCGATGAGCTCCTCGCCGACCTCAACGCCGCGGACGCACAAATCACCTACACCCGCAGCATCGAAACCGCCGTCCGAAGATACGCCGCCGCCAAAAGAAACGTCGAAGGCGCCCTCGTACAGATCGACTACCTCCAGCAGCGAGTCGACCAGCTCCAGACGCAGCTCACACGAGCCGAAGAGCAGATCCGCACCACCCCCACAACCGTCGAGCAGCGCCGCTACGACAACGACTTCGGACGAGAATCCTTCTACAGGGGAACACCACGCACCCCGCGCCGCGTCCGCGAAATCCCACAGCGAGGCCCCGGCCGAACCGACTCCGTCGTCGTACAGGAACCCTCCCTCGCAATCCCCCAACTCGTCAACGAACTCGCAATGACCCTCGCCGACCTAATCCGAACCCAGAGAAGAGTCATGGGAATCGTCAGAAGAGACCCAGGCGTTCTCCCAACAACCATGACCGTCGACTCACTCCAAAGAAACCTCGACGGCGCCGTAGCAATGCAGGACGCACTCGTGATCCGTTTCAGATAACCCAACCGTTCTCTTGCTTTCTCCAGCCGCCTCGCTAAAATAAGGAAAACGTGGCACGGGCCCCTCGCCCGAACAACCGCAACCACGAAAAAAGCGAGCACAGGAGAAACCATGAACACAGAGTCGCAAAACCGCCGCATCACCCGCCGCCAATACCTCAAAACCGCCGCCGCACTAACCATCCCCGCATTCATACCCGCCCGCATCCTCGCCGCCGACACCGCCCCATCCAAACGCATCACCGCCGCACTCATCGGCAACGGCTGCATGGGCCGCGGCCACCTCCGACGCCTCATCGGCGACCGGGACTTCCAGGTCATCGGCGTCTGCGACCCCGACAAAATCCGACGCGACGAAGGCAAAAACCGGGTCGACGAGGCCTACGCCGCCGACCGCGAAAAGCCCGACTACCGCGCCTGCACCGCATACAATGACTACCGCCAGCTCCTCGCCCGCACCGACCTCGACGCCGTAGTCATCGCCACCCCCGACCACTGGCACTCCCTCCAGTCCATCGACGCCGTCCGCGCCGGCAAAGACGTCTACTGCGAGAAGCCCGTCTCCCTCACCGTCGACGAAGGCCGCCGCCTCGTCACCGCCGTCCGCCGCTACGGCCGAATCTTCCAGACAGGCACACAATACCGATCCATACCCGCAATCCGACAGGTCTGCAACTTCGTCCGAGCCGGCGGCCTCGGCCAAGTAAAACAAGTCTTCACACTCTGGAGCACCCTGGCCGGCGGCATCTCAGGCCCGCGATTCGCCCCCTACGCCGCCGCCGTCGACGTCGCCAAAAACGGCCCATCTATGGTCCCCATCAGCATCGACCTCCCCGGCGAACCCACCCCCGAAGGCCTCGACTGGGACATCTGGACCGGCCCCGCACCCGCCCGGCCGTACAACCCCGTCTACCACGTCAACCCAATACCCGGCGTCGTACCCTGGTGCTTCCACGAAGACTTCGGCGCCGCATCCGTAACATGGCACCACTCCCACTCCGCCGACGTCATCCAGTACGCCCTCGGCTGCGAAAACTCCGGCCCAGTAGAATTCATCCACCCCTCAACAGGCCAGTACCCAACCCTCACCTGCCGCTACGAAAACGGCACGCTGCTCCACTTAGTCGAACACTGGGGCCAGGTAAAGAGCCTCTACCACGCCGTCCCCGACGACGCCCCGCTCGCAGGCAACTTCGGCGGCCTCTTCGTAGGCGAAAGAGGCTGGCTAACCTCAATGTCAACCGGCGGCCCAGTAACCGGAGGCCCCGAAGAAGTCTTCAAAGAAATGAAAATGAGCGACAGAGCCGTAAACATAGGACAAAACGACCACCACGCAAACTGGCTGAACTGCATTAAAACAAGACAACAACCCTCCTGCCCCGAAGAAATAGGACACCGAGGGGCAAGCCTGGGGCATTTGACGATCATAGCCTACAGGCAGGCAAAGAGCCTGACTTGGGACCCGGCGAAGGAAGTGTTCCCCGACGACGAAGCCGCCAGCCGCCTACTAAGCAGAACAAAACGCCCCCCATGGCGGCTGTAGAAAACACTCCGGAGAGTTGCTCCGGTACCCCCGTGGGCTGCATCAGACCGTCACCGGGGCTTCCTCGGGTTGTGCCGGCAGATTTTATCTGCCAAACAGAGCCCTTGCCACTCTCGTAGGGAATACGGTCCGGCGGCCTTGGAAAGGAAGGTTGAGACACATACCCATCAATCTTCCGGCCGCCGGCCCTTTCCAGAAACCAGCATCGCCACAACGACGCCACGCATGCAAAATCACATTCCCTGCAACATGCTAACTATAGTATGTAGAAGGCGCACCCCCAGACTCTATACTATGTACGCTTTACGGCAGTCCTCTTGATGAAGACGAACCAACTACTTCTGAAGTTCGGCGACAAGATTCGCGAAGAGCGCACTCGCAGAGGCCTCTCGCAAGAAGAACTCGCGTTTCGTGCAGGATTACATCGAACTTACATTGGCATGATTGAGCGAGGCGAGAAGAATATAACTTTGTGCAATATCGCAAAATTAGCAGACGCACTCGACCTACCAATACGAGACCTGTTTCCCGCGTTATGATTGTAGCTACACCACAGAATGAGTTTTGGTATCACGTATCTGCCCAAGCAGAGATCCCTATCGCCGGCGCCTGTGACAAGTCCATTGACGTGCCGAAGCTTCTGTCCCTCATAAAAGAGTTTCCGTCTACTTACGAGCACCAGCGCCACTATCTCAAATTCCAAATCAAATCTGATCCTGGGCTCATCGACATTTTGCGACCACTCGTTGGCGTCTCTGACAAGCGTATGTACTTGGAGCTAAGTCACATCTTCTCGAAAACGAAGTTTGCTCCTGCCGACGGCACGAACATTCTGGGCTACGGATTGTTCGATGTCAGAAAACACCCTTTGCCCTACTTTAAGAGTCTTCTTCATTCAAGCGATGTCCGCCTAGCCGACAAGTCTCTTGAAACCATCTTACTGTTCTTGGAAGAGAGAAAGCTGCTTGCAGTTCTCGAGGCCTTCAGGCTACTTTCCGTCAAACAGCTGACCAGCATTGTAGACACGCTAATCTTAACAAAAGAGGTGCAGCAGGCAGAGGCGAAAAGGCGTGGCCATGGCGCCGAATTTGCACTTGCCGTATTTCTCCACAGGCTTGGGTGCAAAATGCACCCGGAACGGCGATGGCAAAACCCTATGGGCTTTCAAGACCCTAACGTTGACAGGGTCAGCTTTCAAATAGCGAAGAAGCAAAAGGGCCACACTTGGAGTCTCGACTTAATACTCACAGGCGAGACCACCAATGTCGCCTTCGTGCAATCACTCATCCACACGTCCGACCCTGGCCAATACGGCGTCAACAAAAGTGATGAGACTCTTCGAATCAGACGCGACTTGGACGAGCATAACCGGTTAAATGGCACGGCAAAAGAACTCTGGGGCTTGGTCGATGGGGTTGGGTTTTGTGAAAACAAAAGGGACACGCTGGACAAGATGCTAACCGCGTTCGATTGCTTCATTCAGCTTAAGACCCTTTATAAAGCCGGATTACGCCTGCACCACCTTGGGCTCGTCCGCATCAAAGCCATACGTTTTCATCCCCAGTTCTATACTGCCGATCTCGCTCACAAGATGTATAATAAGTATGCCCGTTCTGATATTCTGTTTTCGCGCGGCACCGGCCCCATGCCCGGCACAGAAATTCCGGCCGGCACGGCCTCGCTTAGTATTTAGCGTACAATTCGCTTACTAATCCATCCACGTCTCGCATATACTTTTCCTTACACGATGCCTCGTGTCCTTTACGGCAAGCGCGGCTGATCGCCATGTGCAACTCGTTATCTGCTTCAAACCGTGCAATGTTCAGTTTCTCAATTGTACCCGGCCCCACCTGAATGCTCACGGTATAACTCTCGACTATATCCCGCACGGGCGTCGAACTGAGCACCCCACACAAATAGTACGCTTCGTCTCTATTGCCAAGCCCGACATAGATTATCTTCTCATTTGGAATAATAGGCGTTCTTCCGAGAATCTTGTCATCTGCCGCTTCAATCACGGCAACCGTGAACCGTTTGCATATATAGCGCCAAGCCACTTTGTAAGGTGCAAACGTATACTCCCCGATCCGCTGCAATGCATAGAAGTACTTCTCGTGGATTGCTTTGTCGAAACTCGTGAAACCCTTCCTCGCCTCAAGTTCTTTTTTGAATCTGTTGAAATATGCTAGCAACTTCGGAGTCTTCTCTAATTCCTCCTCATCGACAGGATACATTTTACTCGCCACCGTATGCGGACAGATGATGTAGCGAGAGTATCTAGTGGCCCATGCCTCCAATTCGCTACCCACCATCAATGGATACACGTGCTCTGGCTCAAGGGCTGCCTCTACTCTTCTGAATTTTATTCGTGCCTTTTCGACAAGGTTCGCGACAATAATATGCCCATTGCTCTTACCAAGCACCTCCACCCAAAACAAACCATTCGCTCCACCCGAAAAGACGCCCGTTCTCGCTTTATACGCTGATTCACCCAAGTATCTCTGCGCCACTACACCCGCGCCCAGCGTCAGCCACCCAGACGTCGGATCGTTTCGCGCCACTGGAGATGCCTGCAATTCTGCAAAACTAAACTCATGCTTTACGTCACTTAGGCTGCAATACGGGTTGAAGGTCTTTTTTTTGTGCGGCAGCCACCGCACATAGGCTGTGGGGTACTGCACCTTTTCACCTTTTCTCAGGAACAAAATCGCTGTCCGATTATTGACTTCCGGGAAGGGCTTAAATTCCGTCAGATCATCTACTCTGAACGGGTTCAAGTCTACGTTCCCGGGCGCAAGATGAAACTTTCGAAAGCCTGCACCATGCTTCGAGGATTTGAACAGTGTTTCCTTTATCACGAATCCCAGTTGCCCTCTCTGCTTAAGAAACTTATCCGCCGCCGCATAAGTCACGAGCGCCGCAATGTCCTCTTTGACGAATATGGAATTCATGCCCTTATAGTCGAATAACTCGTAATACTGCCAAACGTGCGCCGTCCGCTCTTTATAATCCGCCGGCAAATACTCCCAATTAACCCACGGCGGATTCCCCACAACATAATCAACTTGCGGCAAGCACAGGCCCGCGAACTGGGACATGAATCTCCGCACAGCGCTTACGTCTGCACCCTCCAACTGCGCTGCGACGCTTGCCAAGTCCGCCGGCAGGCTGCCCCCTTGGCACCCGACACTTGCCAATAACAAAGCTCGATACTCCTTATAACAATACGCCCGTCGGGGCAATGTAATCTGCTGGCCACACACGCTATAATCATATCCTGACAAACCGGGGGCGTACCTTGTGGGGTCGGCGATATCAACTGTGAATATTGGGATGATCACTGGCTTTTCTCTTTCGAGGAACTCATCACTGCACGCAAGCAGATAATTTGTCTTCGCTGCCAACACCGCCAAGGGATTGATGTCCATACCATATACATTTTTCAGTACCTCTGCGTTCTCCTTCACGAACTTGGCAACGACACAACATATGAACGTTCCCGATCCACACGTGGGATCAAGGTATGTTCGCACATGCGGTATCTTATCTTTCGCAGTTATCTGTTCAACCACATATTCTGCAAGCCAGTCTGGCGTATAGAACTCCCCCATGCTATGCCGCACCTCACGCGGAAACAGCGCCTCAAATATCTTTTTTATTACGTCGTAGTCTCCTGTCACCGTCGCCCAACTTCGGGCCTCTTTTATCACCAAGTTAAGCACATGCAAGCAACTCGCGTCCGCCTGGTACACCTTATAAATGTCATCGCAATCATAGTTCGCAATCCCCTTCTTCAGAAAAAACGCGGGATTCAGAACACTTGCGCCCGCGGGCACCGTGCTCCCATTGAGCCGCTTACATGCAAAGATATGCAATATCAAAGCATAATAGTTTTCCAATGCAAACACGAAAGCGAACAGTTCTTCTTTGCTCTCAACCCGTACTCCGTAGTCTGCCTGTATCTTGCTGACTGGCAGTCTCCGCTGCGTGTCGAGCGTCCCATGTATCCGTGAAAAACTTTCTTTCCACGTGGCAAATGCCTCAACGTAGCCAGCTTCATTATTCCGCGTTCTCTCCATTAGAGCGACCACAAACGCCCTGCAGACAGAACTCTCGCCTCTATGCAAGTCAACTACTTTTCCTACAACTTCCTTCACGCAGTGCCTCCGCACATACAAGAATCACACGGCAACAGCGTAACCACCTTACACCCTGCCATTCCTTTCGCACAGGAATCATCGCCGCTGCAGCGCAATCTTCCCGACCCGCTTCCATTCATTGCTTACGCCTTCAATTGCCCCCGCTAACCCTGAGTCATTGGGCGCGACAAGTGTAACACCATCACCCCTCTCTCGCACGCAAAATCTTCTGCTCTTTGGATTTCCCCTCCCCCAGTAACGGTCTAGACTTCCCCCTCAGCCCCCAAGCGGTCTTTAGCATAAAACTGTCGAGAAACGCTGCGACCAAGAGCAATAGCGCCACCCCCACCGAATTACGTTTCTTCCTGAAAGCCCCCAACCAATCCAGAAAATCTTATAGCGCGCGCCTTTCAAGCAGCCGTGGTGAGAAGACTCCAACTAAAAAATCCGCACACCCAGCGGACCTCCTTCCCCCTCCCTACTCTACTATCCAACTCGACTTCTCGACTACTCGACCACCTCCCACTTTCCCTCCTCGCCTACTCGACTACCTGACTACTTGACTACTTGACTACTTGACTACTCCACTACCTCCCGCTTCTGTTCTTCACGCCCTTCAATACCTTCATGGTAGAAAAACCGCGTCCCCACTAACCGCCAACCGCCAATCACTACCTGCCTACTCGACTACTTGACCACCTGACTACTTGGCTACTCCACTACTCCACTACTCTGCTGCTTTCGTGGCCCCAAATCGCTCCCCCGCGCGCAGAAACTCTCACCAAAATGAAAAAAACACCCCCTTAAGAACACTCCTGCGCAAAAAAATGAAAAAACGTGCACTTCTGCGCAAAAAATCTCCCCCCTTTCGCGCAAAAAAACGCAAAAACGCGCACTAACCCCACCCTCCAGAGCCCTTTTTGCAGGGCAAAACACCCGCAAAACGCCCTTTCAGACGTCCTTCACCCCCCTTTTACCCTCATTTTCAGCCCAATATCGCACATCACCCCCCCTTTCTCACAACCCTCTGGCAAACATGTAATACATCTCATTGATCCGTATGTCCCTCTTAAAGTCCCCGATCGTCGTCTTCTCATCGATCAACAGAAACTCAATACCCGCCATTTCAGCGAAATCCGCCATATGTTCCACCCCCAAAGCCATACTGAACCCCGTATGGTGAGCCCCCCCGCCAACTATCCAGGCCGCCGCCGCCGTCCTCAAATCCGGCTCAGGCTCCCAAACAACCCGCGCAACCGGCAATTTAGGCAACTCAGCATCCGGTAATACCACCCGACAGGGATTCGCAATCATCCTGAACCGGTTGCCCATGTCCATAACCGAAACATTGATCCCATCGCCCTGCGCAACATTAAAAACGAGCCTCGCAGGGTCCGCCTTGCCGCCGATTCCCAAAGGATGCACCTCCACCGTCGCCTTATCGCACGCAATCGACGGACATACCTCCAGCATATGCGCACCAAGAACCTTCATCCCCGCCGGATCCAGGTGATACGTATAGTCTTCCATGAACGACGTGCCGCCCTTCAGACCCGCCGCCATAACCTTCATCGCCCGAACGAGTGCCGCCGTCTTCCAGTCGCCTTCGGCGCCGAAACCATATCCCGCAGCCATCAAACGCTGCACCGCAAGCCCCGGCAACTGCTCCATCCCGTGCAGATCCTCAAACGTAGTCGTAAACGCCTTGAAACCGCCCTTCTCCAGAAACGCTCGCATTCCCGCTTCGATCCTGGCAGCCTCGCGCACCGGCCCCATATCCCCGGCGGCTATCTCCATCTTGTACTCTTGGCGGTACTCGCCGACCAGAGCGTCGATCTCACTGTCGCCAACCTCGCTGATAACCCCAGCCAGATCACCCACGCCGTAGCCGTTGACCGAATAGCCGAACTGCTTCTGTGCCTCCACCTTGTCTCCTTCAGTTACGGCAACCTCGCGCATGTTATCGCCGAACCGCGCCACCCTCATCCCCTGCCAGTCGTGCCACGCGCACGCCGCCCGCATCCACGTGCCAAGCGATGCCGCCACCGTATCGTCCCGCCAGTGACCCACGACCACCTTGCGGCTCTTTCTAAGACGGCTGCAGATGAACCCGAATTCCCGGTCTCCGTGCGCCGACTGATTCAGATTCATGAAGTCCATGTCGATCGTATCCCACGGAATGTCCCGGTTGAACTGCGTATGAAGGTGCAAAAAAGGCTTGCGCAGCAGCCCAAGCCCCGCGATCCACATCTTGGCAGGGCTGAACGTATGCATCCACGTGATCAGGCCAACACAACCCGGCGCCGCGTTCGCCTCGGCGCACAGCCCGGAGATCTCGTCGGCCGTCTTGACAACAGGTTTGAACACAACCTTGCACGGGATGCAATCGCACCCGTCAAAATACCCCGCGATCTCTCGTGAGTTGGCGGCAACCTGCCGCAACGTCTCCTCGCCATACAAATGCTGACTACCGGTAACAAACCACACTTCAAATTGTTTGAGACTATCCATTCTTGCGCTCACATTTCCCTCATCAGATGAATTATTCTATTATGACCTCTTGTACGCCCGCCGCCCAGTCCTTCTGCAGCTTGATCTCTATCTTGATGCAATCGGTCTCCACCGGCTCGAAGGTCAACTCATTGAATTTGTCAATCGCGATTGGATAAGCAACCGTATTCTTGACAGGCCTCAACTCGCCCTGCGCATCCCGGTAAAGGACACGCCACGACTCCGGCAGTCGGCACGCCCCGCTGCCCGTGTCGTCGAACCAGTACACCTTGACCTTTGAAAGCATGTGCCTCTTGTCCCACTCAAACTGCACCCATTCGGTAGTCCCCTTGTGCGGCCAGAAGTCAAGTTGCAGCCCCGAACTGTCCCGTGAACTCATCGGGATTATCTGGTCCTTGATCGCATCGAGCGAGACGTGCACGTAAGATGCCGTTGTCTTGCTGATATAAGTCAGCGTGTCCGCCGGCTTCGGACGCGCGCCCTCCGGCGTCCGCCCCGGCCACACCGTCATATGCGACCCGCCTCGATGCGCCCAGGCATAGTACGGAATTGCCTTAAACGGCTTCTCCGAGTCCGGCACGATCCGCCCGTCCAAAGTCCTTTTGGCCGTCCGGGCTCGCCCGCTGATCGTCACTACGCCCCGCAGCAGATCCGGCTCGTACGCCGTCTCGAACCTGGCATCGTCCGGGATATACACGTCCAATACCTGCCCGTCATTGTCGTGACCCTCAAGGCAGTAAACAACAGGACCTCGCTGCAGCGCAACCTTGTCCTTATTGGTAACCACATTGGGATGCGAAACAACACGACGAACCGGCATCGCAAGCGACAAATCAATCACATCCCCCTTCTTCCATCTCCGCTCAAGCCGCGCGTAACCGTCCTTCGCATTTACGCTGACTTCCTTGCCGTTGACCTTAAGCATAATGCCCTCGGGCTCGCGACGCACATAGCTGTAAAGGTCGCTCGGCACCGGTCGATTCCTCGCCCAGCCCGGAATCCGCACCATCACAGCAAATGTCTCTTCCTTCTCGGGCTGGACGGTTATCTTCACGTCGCCCTTCCACGGATAATCTGTCTGCTGAATGAGCCCGATCCTGTTGGCGCCCGTCGCAAGCTCAGCTCGCCCGCCAATAAACAGATTAACGTAAACGTCGTTGTCCTTGAACGCATAAGCAAACCCCGGCACCGACGGTATGAACCTGGCGACATTAGAAGGACAGCACGCACAGCCGAACCACGGACTCCTGGCGCTTCCCAACGACTCCAGCACGTTCGGATAGAAGAACCGGTCTCCCTCCAACGACACACCCGAAAGCGCCGCGTTGTACAGAGTCAGTTCAAGAACGTCGATGTACTTCGCCTCCCCGTGCATCAGAAACATGCGGTGGTTCCACATAATGTTCGCTATCGACGCGCAGGTCTCGCAATATGCCGTCCTGTTCGGCAGTTCGTAATGCCCCCCAAAACCTTCGTGTCCGCCTGCCGCTCCGATACCGCCCGTGATATACAGCTTCGTATCCACAACGTCTTTCCAGATGGTGCCGATGGCCTCCACATACTCCATGCTGCCAGCCAGCGCCGCAACGTCGGCCATCCCCGTATACATATAAGCCGCACGAACCGAATGCCCCACCGCCGTCGTCTGCTCCACCACCGGGATATGATCCTGACCATACGTCCCGTAAAGCCCCCCGCGATCGTCCGGCCCGCGCCTGCCCAACCTGCCCCGCTGATCCAGGAAAAACTTCGCCTGCCGCAGGTACTTCTCGTCCCCGGTTACCCTGTACAGCCGGCAGAGACCGATCTCGATCTCCTGGTGCCCCGGAGGATCCGTCCTGCCGTCCTCATTAAAAATGCTGCACACCAAATCCGCGTTCTTGATCGCCACGTCCAGAAAGCCGCGGTCGCCCGTTACCTGATAATGCGCAACCGCCGCCTCGTACATGTGCCCCACACAGTACTGCTCGTGTATCCACGCGATATTCGTCCAGAGCTTCTCCGGCTGCCTGGCGGGCACGGAATAAAACGTAAACAAGTATCCGTCCTCCCATTGCGCAGCCGCCATGATCCGGATTAGTTGATCCAGGTACATCCGCATCATCCTGTCGGGATGCACCTGCAGCGAATAAGCCGCCCCCTCCATAACCTTGTAAACATCCGAATCGTTGAAATGCGTCCCTTCGAATTTGCCTTCACGAATGCCCGCGGCCTTCTCGAAATTGCTGATGCGGTCGGTCTCCACGCACTTCTCGAAGGCGTAAGGGATCGTCACCTTGCGGCTCGTCTCCAGCCTGTCGGCCCAGAACGTATCGTCCACCTTGACCTGATTGAACGGCACCGGCTTGACATTGTAGTCGCGATCCACCGGTTCGCCGCCTGCCCGACAACTCAGCGCCGCGATAATCGCCGCCGCCATACAGTACAGTTTCATGTTTCCACAATTCATTGCTCACCTCTTCTCTCTGTCATTGCGCCACTCACACAAACCGTCCGGTCATCACGTCCCGAAACGCCGGCGATACGCCCGAAGGCTCATCCCCGTCTCCTGCCGAAAATACCGCGCTATATGCGCGATACCATCAAAGCCCGTTCTTGCCGCAATCTCAGCGACGGACATATCCGTCGACAATAACAACTCAACTATATGCTTGACGCGAATGCGCCGCATCTCGCGATACAGAGACCGCCGAAGCGTCGAGCGAAACTTCTTCTCCAGCACGCGCCGAGAAACCGTAGTCGCCGCCACAACTTCTTCGACCTGTGCGTTTCTGCCCACGTTCTGCCTCATGAACCGCAGCGCCGCGGCAATGTCGGCGTCCTGAACTGCCAGAATATCCGTCGACTGACGAGTCGCAACGTGCGTACCGACAACGCCAATCACCTGACCATCCATCTTCTCACCACTCATCAGCAAATCCAGCAGTTCCGCCGCCGCATAGCCCGCCGCCTCCGTATTCAGCGCAACACTCGATATCGGCGGGTCCGACAATTCGCAAACCAGCGTGTCATTGTCAACGCCCAATACCGCAACATCGTCCGGAACATGCAGTCCCGCCGTCATACAGGCCTCGATCACCTGAAGCGCACGGTCGTCATTGCAGCACAAGACCCCCACCGGCCTGGCCAGCGACCTCAGCCACTCGGCGACTGCGCCATGTTCATGCCTCCACGAACGTGTGGCGCCGCAAGCAGATCTATTGTACACTTCAACCTGAACGCCCGCCTCCTGTGCAAGCCCGCGGAAAGACTCGCCGCGATTTCTCGACCAGACATACTCGTCGAGACCGCAGAACGCCATGTTCTCGAACCCCCGGTCCAGAAAATGATCAAGCGCCAGCTTGGCAATTCCTTCGCTGTCGGTAACAATCGCAGGGTAACGGCGATAAGCCGAAAGATTGTGCTGAACAAATATAACCGGGATCTCAGCCGGCAGACTCTTCCTCACGTTCCCCACGTCGCGCGCGATCGCACCATCGATATGGAGGTCCTTCCATTTCGGCAGCGGCGAATCCAGACTCCCAGCCCGCCTCGTGAAGCGCCACGGCCTGTGAAGCCTTGCATACCTCGCAATCCCGTACAAGAGGCTTCGGCCGAATCCGCGGCTCGTCTCGATCAGCAGTCCCACGTGGGGCGTCCTGCCCGAAGCCGCGCCGCGCGAGCCCGAACCTTCAGCCCTTTCCCCATCGCCATCGCAAACTCGCCGCCTGCCTTCGACCATATCCGCAAACAACCCACAATAAGTCGCCTACTTGCTTCAGAAGAGATAGACCAGCAACATATTACAGGTTGCGGGATCGCGGAACAAGTCTGGATTGCGCATTTATTTAACCACTTCGCGAACACAGTAAAGGCAGCACCACCCCCCCCGCGGCATGTCTGTACACCCTCGATCCGCTTCACGCCGACACTGCCGGCCGACCAAACCACCCCTGCGTCCTCACGCAGACCCTCACCAGCATCAGCATCACCGGCACCTCGATCAGAACCCCAACCACCGTCGCCAGGGCCGCACCCGACGAAAGCCCGAAAAGCATCGTCGCAGTCGCGATAGCAACCTCGAAATGGTTCGACGCCCCAATCATCGCCGAAGGAGCCGCATCAGCATACGAAAACTTCAGCACTCTTGCCAGCGCATAGGTGATGGCGAAAATCAGCACCGTCTGAATGAACAGCGGAATCGCAATCCAGAGGATCGTAAGAGGATTGCCCAGTATGGTCTCTCCCTTGAACGAAAACAGCAGCACTAACGTACCCAACAAGGCGATTATCGACACCGGCGTCAGAACGTGCAGAAACTTCGCCTCAAACCACGAAATGCCTTTTGCCTTGATAATCCACTTGCGCGAGAAGTAACCCGCCACCAGAGGCAGCGCAACATAAATCCCGATCGACAGCAGGAGCGCCTCCCACGGCACCGGCATCTTGTTGACGCCCAACAGCCAGCCGCCAAGCAGACCGTACAGCACAAGCATCGTCAGCGAGTTGATCGCCACCATCACCAGAGTATGACCCTGATTGCCGCGAGCCAGATAGCCCCACATCAGAACCATCGCGGTGCAAGGAGCAATCCCCAGCAAAATCGCCCCCGAAATGTATGAGCGATAGAGTTCGACCTCCGTCCCGTCCTTGACGATCTCTGTACCGGGTATCATCCCCCGAAAGACAACACCGAGGAAGAACCACGCAATCGCGAACATCGTAAAGGGCTTGACGCACCAGTTGACAAACAGGGTCAGCAGAACCGGCCGGGGGCTTTTGCCGGCCTTGACAACCTCGGCAAAGTCGATCTTGACCATGATCGGGTACATCATAAAGAACAGCGCTATGGCAATCGGAATCGACACCACCGGCGCACCATCGACCACAATCGCCATGCCGTCAAGCGCCTTCGCAACGCCGGGGGCAACCTTGCCCAACACAATACCCCCAACAATGCACAGCAGCACCCAGATCGTAAGATATCGCTCGAAAACATTCAGACTCTTCGTTTCGCCAAACGGCGGCTGAGAGCTTTCGGTAATTTCAGTGTCCGCCTGCTTGTCGTTCATAAGATAACTCCAAATCCTTCCCTGTCGGTAAATCTCGAATTGTCTTCAGACCTTCTTATACCCAGCAAAATCCACACTCGATACGTAGTCGCTCAGGCTCTTGCCCTCAGGCAAATTCTCGCGAATCATCTTATACAGCGCGTCGTTGCAGTCGTCCATCGCATCCATGTTGTAAGGCTTGTCCCTGAACGCAACATCGATGAGTCCTGCGGCTCTCATCATTTCTATCGTCTCCTCTATCCTCACAGCCCCCGCCACACACCCCACCAGCGCCTGCACCGACGCCTTAACCTCGGCCGGGGGCTCCTCCTTCAAGGCGAGGTCCGATACGCATGCCTTGCCGCCCGGCCTGAGCACCCGGTGTATCTCCCGCCACACCTGCGGCTTGTCCGGCGACAGATTGATTACGCAATTGGAGATCACCACGTCGATGCTGTTGTCCGCCACGGGCAGATGCTCGATTTCGCCGAGGCGAAACTCGACGTTCAGCAGACCGGTCTTCTCGGCGAATTTCGCGATCGCGCCCCGTGCCTTGCCTAACATCTCCGGTGTCATGTCGATGCCGATCGCTCTGCCATGCGGCCCGACCTTGCGCGCGGCAATGAACACGTCGAACCCCCCGCCGCTGCCCAGGTCCAGAACGACCTGCCCGGCCTTAAGATCGGCCACCGCCGTCGGATTGCCGCACGACAATCCCATGTTCGCCCCATCCGGCAATGCTGCCAGTTCTTCATTTGTGTAGCCCACGGCCGTCGCTAATCTATCCGGCGAAGAGGACCCGCAGCAACACCCGGACTTGCCTTGAGCAATATCCGCATAACCTTTACGAACCGTCTCTCTGATCTGCTCGTCTGCCCCGGCAGCCATAATATACCTCACAATTCTTTTGACACTTCTACCAGCAACTCGTCCATCTGTCCGGCTGCGCCTTTGCGAACCATCTTGCCCACGGCCACCGCCTCCCTCACAAGCTCGGCCTCGATATGCAACTCTCGTGCTTTGCCGGTGTGATACCTGACACACGGATGACAATTACAGGCCACGGACGCCCCAATCTCCGCTCAAATTGCTCATTTTGTTTTCAGAGATTCCGGCAGTCTTTCCACGAACCGCCTGATTTCATCACGAACGCGGCGGTAAATTTCCAAACCTTCTTCTTCGGTCTTCGCCGCTCTTGCCAGTCTTGGCGGATCGTCAAAACCGACGTGGACGATTTGTGTCTCCCCCGGAAACATCGGACAGCTTTCATGCGCATTGTCGCACACCGTCACCACGTAATCGAAATCAATGTCTTTCAGTTCATCCAGATGCTTGGAAAGATGGCCCGATATGTCCACGCCCGCCTCGCCCATAACCTTGACTGCATTGGGATTCAGCCCGTGCACCTCCACGCCCGCCGAATAAGGCTCAATCATGTCGCCCTTCAAGTATCTGGCCCATCCCTCCGCCATCTGAGACCGGCACGAATTGCCAGTGCACAAAAACAGCACCTTCAGTCTTGCTTGGCCTTCGGCATTCATAAGTTCTTGTTCATCCTCCGACAATTGTCGTATAAGCAGCGATCCGGCTATTTACAGCACGTCACCTTATCAAGTCGCTTAAGATCGCCTCGCACCGCCGAATGCGCCTTAAGACAATCCCGAAAACAGTCGAACAGGCACCGTTCCAACTCGCTGGCCGGATCGCGGAGCCGGTAATGCATCCACGTTCCCGCACGCCTGACCTTAACCAGACCATCCGCCCGCATGATGCCCAGGTGCCTTGACACCTTGTACTGAGGCTCATCAAGAGCACCGGCAAGTTCGCATACGCACACCTCGCCCTTGATAGCCAGAATGATCGCCAGCCTAAGACGGGTCGCATCCGAAAGAACCTTGAAAAACTGCGCCTCAAAATCCATATGACATCGCCTTGCCATTATTGTTTATATGCACATATATGCATATAATACCAAAAAGGTTGCACCAGTCAATCGCAAATCGATTAATTTCTTCAGATTCCTTTGGGCCTACGACACTTTCAACGCAGCCTCAGCCACCCGCTCGCCCAGCTTTCGCGCCGATGCAATCCCGAATTCATCCTTCGTAATGTCGTCGCTGTAGGCATTCCACAACGTCGCACCCTGATGGGCACTCGGCTTGCCGCCCACGGCGAAGACCTCATGACACAGCATCGCCGTCAGGATCTGCTCAATAACCAGTTCCTGCCCGCCGTTTCGGTACGCCCCCACCGAAAGCGCCCCGACCGGCTTGTCGGCCAACAGCAGCTTCGGCGACCGCAACACCGATAGACGCTCCAGAAACGCCTTGCACAACGCGCTCATCGAGCGGAAGTAGCTCGGAGAACCGATGATTAGACCGCCAAGCGCGGGATCCTGAAACTTCGGCAAAAGCATGTCAAAATCGTCGTTCATCGCAGACATGCCGTCGCCGGGCTTGGCCCCGCCCTGCCAGCCTGCAACTTCCAGACCGCCAAGGTCCACCAGTTCCACGTCGATCCGAGGAGATACAGCCTTGGCCGCATCCAGAGCCGCGAGAATCGAAACCGCCGTCGTCTTGCCCTTCCGCGGACTGCACGCAACGCCGATGATCTTCACCCGCTTGTTATCCGCCGCAACGGCGTCAGACCCCATGCCCGCTGCTGCAACGGCGCCGGCCGCCAAACCCGTGTTTAAGAATCTGCGTCGATCCATTAGATGTCCTCCATAAAAGAAACCGCAAAAAACATTTACACTTTACAACACTATAACACAAAATACTCACATAGCATAACCAAAAAAAATCACCTGCCTCTTGCCGACAGGCTCCTGACAATTGCCGCCTCGCCGTTGATCCGCTCACGCAGCACCTGCTCTACACAGGACAAGAACTGTACGATACACGGGGTCCGCAGCGAATAAATCACTTTCAGGCCCTCTTTGCGGCTGTCAAGCACCCCCGCCCTGACCATCACCGAAAGGTGTCTCGAAATGTTCGACCGCTGCGCTCCGACGTGCTCGACGATATCGCACACGCATTGCTCCCCCTTGCTCAAATACTCGATTACCGCCAATCGAATCGGATGTGCTGCCGCCTGGACAATCCCGGCCTTTAATTCATATAGTTTCTTGTCCTGTCGATTCATGCACATAGAATAACCCCATAACCAACAGTCGTCAAGATATGCCCGACAGATTCCAGGGCTGGCGCAGTGACTTTGGAGAGCAAAACCGTTTGGGCAGAGGCCGAAATTTGGAGCATCTTTTCGCCGGGGGGGGAAATTTTGGCCTCTGGGGGCCCCGAACGGTTTTGCTCGGACGTCCAATACCGCCTGCGCCGCAAGTTCCCAGGAGAATGCGTTGACCCTGCCCCCCCGTGCCGCACCAAGAGGTTGAATCCTGTACGTCATTACGTTATTCTACGGTCAGGCCCCGTTGACGACCTACGCAATGTCTGAATCACGGAGAAATCTATGAGCAAACGCATTAGCAGACGCGATTATCTGCGAATTATGGGCATGAGCGGCCTGACGGTTGGAACCGCCGCCGTCTTCGGCCAATCGACACCCATCCAGTATGTCGGCGAGAGCGGCTTCCAAAGCTCCGTCATCGCCCGCAACAAGGTCCAGCCGAATCGCTCACCAGCCCTGCTCGCCAACGGCCAGGTCATACAGCCCCAGCGCTCGCTGCCAGTACTCACCCAGACCGACGTACTCGTCGTCGGCGGAGGCCCCGCCGGTGTCGCCGCCGCCGTCGCCGCACGCCGCGCCGGCGCAGAAGTTACCATCGTCGAACGGTACGGCCACTTCGGAGGACTCTGGACCGGAGGACTCGTCCTGCTGATACTCGGACACATCGCAAAAGGACCCAAACAGGTCTGTCAGGGCATCGGTGAAGAAATGATGCTGCGCCTCGAAAAAATGGATCGCGCCATCATCAACCGCAAACCCGGACAGAACCCGACCGTCGACGCCGAGGCCGTCAAGTACCTCATGGTCGAGATGATCGAAGAAGCAAAAGTCAACGTCTTCCTCCATTGCTGGGGCGTCGACGCCGTCATGCAGGACAACGCCGTCCGAGGCGCCGTATTCGAAAGCAAATCCGGTCGCCAGGCCATCCTCGCCAAAGTCGTCGTCGACGCCACCGGCGACGGAGATGTCTTCGCCGCAGCGGGTGCATCCTTCGAGCACCGCTCCCACAACGTCGGCCTCGTCTCGCGCATCGGCAATCTCGACCGCGTAGACACCGCCAAAACCAGCGACGCCGAAAAACCGACGCGAATGGGCTCGGCGACCCCGATCAAGGGCGTCAACTGGGTTAACCTCACTGGACCCGAAGTCGACGGGCTCGATCTGGCAACCCTCACGCGAATGGAGCTCAACCACCGCAAGTTCATATGGAACAAAATGCAGACAACCCGACGCGTCCCCGGCTATGAAGACGTCTACCTCGTCGAAACCGCCCCGCAATTGGGCGTCCGCATCACGCGCATCCTCGACGGCCTCAACACCATCACCCTCGAAAGCATCACCAGTGCCACGAAGTTTCCCGACGTCGTCGGCGTCGGCGGCGCCTCAAGCGCCAAACACGGCGAATGGCAGATCCCCTACGGAGCCCTCGTCCCGCAAAAGGTCGACAACGTACTCGCCGCGGGCCGATGCGTCTGCTGCGACATGCGCATGGCCGACCTCGTCCGCCTGATCCCCAACTGCTTCGTCACAGGCCAGGCCGCCGGTGTCGCCGCCGCCGTCGCCGCACGCGACCGCTGCGCCCCACGAAACGCAGACATAGCCGAAATCCAGAAGATCCTTCGACAACAGGAGGTCTACCTCGGTTGACCTCTCCAGGCCAAAAGCAGCAGGCCTCCGACCCGACGCGAACGCGGCGGCGTCTCAGATTGTCGGTCCGAATCGCCTGTCTCATCGCGGCGATCCTGTGCCTCTGGCCGATCCACGCCTCCCTCATGCCCGTAGTCGGCGCAATGAGCCCCTTCATCGCCATCGCCTCGCTCATCGCAACACGGTCTCTTCACACCGTACTCGTCCTTGGTTTCGTCGTCGCCCTCATCGCGTTTTTCCGACGCCGCTTTTTCTGCCGCTGGATGTGCCCCACCGGCCTCTGCATGGACTCCGCAAGCAGCCTCGGCCGCAAACTTAAACGCAAACCGTCCCACGGTAACATCCTGGCCGCATGGCTGCTTCTCGTAACACTCGGCGCCGCATTCCTCGGACTGCCCCTGTTCCTATGGCTCGATCCCCTCGCCCTCTTCTCCGGTCTCTTCTCGGCAGCAGCATCCCCTTATTCGCCCGCGGCATGGATTCCCGCCCTCATCTTCATCGCACTGCTCATTGCCTGCATCGTGTCCCCGCGCCTGTGGTGCGGATGCCTTTGCCCGTTGGGCGCCTTGCAGGACCTTCTCGCAAAGCTTCCTCGCATGCGCCGCCGTCGTCAATCAAACAGCAACACGGAACCGAACCATCTCACCCGACGAACCATACTCGGCACGATCCTCGCCTTCGGCGCCGCTGCACTCACACTCGCCGCCGCCCGCACCCGTCCTCGCCGCCTGCGCCCGCCCGGCGCCGTCGATGAACAGACCTTCTCCGCCCTCTGCACCCGCTGCGGCAATTGCATTCGCGCCTGCCCCTGCGGCATTATCCAGCGAGACACAAGCGGCCCCTGGACCTCCCTGCTGACGCCCACACTCACATTCGAAAACGACTACTGCCGCCAGGATTGCACCCGCTGCACCGAAGTCTGCCCCAACGGCGCTATCGCCCGCACACCTCTCGACGCAAAACCAAACGTAAGAATCGGCCTGCCCCGCGTCGACATGAGGATATGCCTCCTCGGCGAAGACCGGGAATGCTCCGCATGTCGCCGATGGTGCCCCTATGAGGCCATTCGCTACGTCTTCGACGAGGAAAACTACACCCTCGTCCCAATCGTCGACCCCGCCCGATGCAACGGCTGCGGCGCATGCCAGACAGCCTGCCCAACCGAACCCGTAAAGGCCATCCGAGTCCTGCCATACAATTAGCCGCCCATCCGGACGCCCGCATGCCGAACCTGACCTGCGGCGACAATGTAGAGCAAAACCGGTTGGGCAGAGGCCAAAATCAGGAGCATCTGTTCGCCGGGGGGGGGATTTTGGCCTCTGTTGCCCCGACCGGTTTTGCTCGCCCCTGGCGGCGCCGCCTGCCCAGCGATTTATGAGGAGAACACGTTTGCCCTGCCTCCCCCCGCTGCCCCGTTGCTTTTCGACAACCCACCGCCTATAATGAACTCAACGCAAACAAGAACCATGGATTGGACGGGTCCTCAAATGCACAGATTGAAATTAACCTCAACTCTCCTCATACTGCTAACCATCTCCGCCGCCGCCCCGGCCGTCCCCCCAGCAGATCTCGGGTTCGACGAGATCGTCTTCGTCAAACGCAAGCCTTACTCGTCCGACCACTACTACACCGACATCGACAACGGCACTCATCCAGATCGCTTCCTCCCCGAAAACGGCATCTACGTCTACAATCTCCGTACACAACAGGAGCGACCCGTGGTGACGGCCGCCGACATGCCGGGCGGCAAGGGATTCATCGGCAAGATCAGTCTGTCGTTCGACGCCAGGAAAATCCTCTTCGATTTCCGCGAGAACCCCGCCAGCGGTTTTCGTATCTGGGAAGTGAACCTGGACGGAACCAGCCTGCGGCAGGTTTTGGCGCCGCCCGCCGACGAGGCGCAGAAGGTCGCCCGCTGGGGCAAACCCTGGCACACCGACGACATCCACCCCAACTACCTCCCCGACGGCAAGATAATCTTCTCATCCACCCGATGCGAACGAACCATCCTCTGCGGCGGCTCCGCCCACCTCGTCGCCCCGCTGCTGCACCGCATGGATCCCGACGGCACAAACGTCGAGCAGCTCACGCAAAGCCCCGTCAGCGAGTTCTGCCCGTTGGTCCTCGACGACGGCCGCGTCATGTATCACCGCTGGGAATACGTCGACAAAGGCGCTCGCGTCTGCAAAACGATCTGGTCCATGAACCCCGACGGCAGCCGCCCGCAGGAGATCTACGGTGTCGGCGACGACACAACAACCGTCTACATGTACCCCCAGCCCCTGGACGCCAGCGGCAACCGTATCGTCTGCGTCGGCACATGCCACTTCCCACAGGGCGGATGCGTGGGCGCAATCATGCTGATCGATGTGCGCCAGGGTGTACTGCGCCGGGGACCCGATCCGGACCAGCCGGACTACATTCAATGGGACAGGAATTACGCGGTCGCCAACGTTACTCCGCACGTCTTCATCCAGCGCAGAACGGAGCCGGGCTGGCACTTCCTCGGTTCCGACGGCAAATACGTCCACGATCGAAACGGACAGAGCGGATTGCTCTATACCCACCCCTGGCCCGTCGACGGACAGAGGTTTCTGGTGTCGCACAAGGCCAACCCCGCCGACCACTACCAGAATGTACCCAACGCATACGCCATCTACCTCATCGACACGCAGGGCAGCCATCGCCTTGTTCACAAAGACGAGGCGCTTTCGTGCTGGCACCCGACGCCGGTCGTCAGCCGCAAACTTCCCCCTCTCATAGACAGCTTCCGCGACCCCGCCTACGCCGCAAGCAGCGAGGCGCTGTGCATACTTAACGACGTCTACCGAGGCATGGACGGCGTCAAGCGCGGCGAGGTCAAATGGCTCCGCATCAATGAGGCACTGCCTCGCTACTGGGACACTGGCCGACGCTGGCCCAACGCCACCAGCAGCTCCAGTTGGAAGTCCGCCCTCTGGCCCCGCGTCCAGTGGGGTGTCGTGCCCGTCGAAAAGGACGGCTCCGCCCACTTCACGGTGCCCGCCAACCGCAACATCTTCTACCAGGCACTCGACGAAAACTTCATGGAAATCCAGCGAGAAAGAACATACGTCAACTATCACCCCGGCGAGGTCCGTTCCTGCGACGGCTGCCACGGTCGAACCAACCGCACCGCACACGCCGAACGCCCGCAAATGCCGCTGGCACTGCGCCGACCGCCGAGCAAGCCGCAGCCGCAGCCCTGCGACCTCCTCGAAAACGGCGGCGACGGCCGACCCGAACAGGTCATCCACTACCCCACTGACATCCAGCCCATCTTCAATGCAAAATGTATCTCCTGCCACGGCAGCGAAAACCCCGCCGCCGGCCTCAACCTCACCGACAACCTCACCGTGTACTACAACGTGTCTTACGAGGAACTCTGCCGCAAACAGCTCGCCGGACCGATCATCGCCGAGTTCACATCATTCACACAGGGCGACCAGGGCAACTACAACGGCGCAACGCTGCCGCCCAGGAGCCTCGGCTCCCACAACAGCGTCCTCATGGCCATGCTCACCGACCCCGCGCACCCGAAGAACGCACAGGACGACCACTCGAAGATGCTCACGCCGATGGAACGGATGATCCTCGCCCGCTGGGTCGACTCCAATTACCAGTTCTACGGCGCCTACTACGGCCGACACCACGCCCACTGGGTCAACCCCGACCCGGCCAACGCCGCTTACGACCCCGCCGACTTTCGCCGCAAAGCCGCCTTTGAAGAATCAATCAGCATGTTCGCCCCGCCCTGGCACCGCTGACGGCGCGTTGTGATGAATACAAGGATACGTTTGCTGATGAAAAACTTCATGGCAATATCGACACTCCTTATGCTGCTGAATATGGCAGGTGCCGCGCCGGCGGTTTGGGCCGCCGATGCAAACCCATCGGTAGTCGCCGACGACGATCTCGGCTTCGACGAAATCGTCTTCGTCAAGCGCAAGCCTTACTCCTCCGACCACTACTACACCGACATCGACAACGGCACCAGTCCCGACCGCTTCCTCCCACAAAACGGCATCTACGTCTACAATCTCCGCACCCGCCAGGAGCGCCCTGTCATCACCGCCGCCCACATGCCCGGCGGCAAGGGCTTCATAGGCAAGATCAGCCTGTCCTTCGACGCCGCAAAAGTCATCTTCGATTTCCGACAGAACCCCGCCGGCGGCTTCCGAATATGGGAAGTCAACCTCGACGGAACAAACCTGCGGCAGGTCCTGGCCGAGCCCGCCGACGAGGCGCAGAAGGTCGCCCGCTGGGGCAAACCCTGGCACACCGACGACATCCACCCCAACTATCTCCCCGACGGCGGCATCATCTTCTCTTCGACCCGGTGCGAACACACCATCCTCTGCGGCACGTCGGCGGCGCTGGTCGCCACCCTCCTGCACCGCATGGACGCCGACGGCGCCAATGTCGAACAGCTCACCCGCAGTCCCGTCAGCGAGTTCTGCCCGGTCGTCCTGGACGACGGGCGCGTGATGTACCACAGATGGGAGTACATCGACAAAGGCCACAGGGTGTGCAAAACAATATATTCGATGAACCCCGACGGTACGCGTCCGCAGGAACTCTACGGCCTTGCCGACGACACAACGACTATCTACATGTACCCCCAGCCCGTCGACTCCAGCGGCAGACGCATCGTCTGCGTCGGAACCTGCCACTACCCCCAGGGCGGCTGCGTCGGCCCGATCATGCTCATCGACCTCGCTCAAGGCGCCCTCCGCCGGGGCCCCGACCCCGACCAGCCCGACTATACCAAGTGGGACCCAAGGTACGCCGTCACCAACCTCACCCCTCACGTCTTCCTTGAGCGCAGAAACGGCTACGGCTGGTACTTCCGAACACCTGACGGCAAATACGTCCACGACCAGAAAGGCCAGAGCGGCAGCCTCTACACCCACCCATGGCCCGTCGACGACAACCGCTTCCTCGTCTCGTACAAGCCCAACCCCGCCGACCACTATCAGAACGTCCCTAACGCCTACGCCATCTACCTCATCGACACGCAGGGCAGCCATCGCCTTGTGCACAAAGATGACTCGCTGTCATGCTGGCACCCCACCCCGGTCGTCCCGCGCAAGGTCCCGCCGCTCCTCCGGGGCAGCCGCGACAGCGAGCACGCCGCCAACAACGAAGCTCTCTGCGTCGTGACCAACGTCTACCGCGGCCTGGACGGCGTCCGGCAGGGTGAAGTCAAGTGGCTGCGCATCAACGAAGCGTTGCCCCGCTACTGGGCCACCGGTCGACGCTGGACCGCCACAGCCGACAGCGCCAACTGGAAGGCGGCACTCTGGCCGCGCGTTCAATTGGGCGTGGCGCCCGTCGAGGCCGACGGAAGCGCCTGTTTCAAAGTACCCGCCGACCGCAGCCTCTTCCTCCAGGCACTCGACGAAAACTTCATGGAAATCCAGCGGGAAAGAACCTACGTCAACTACCGCCCCGGCGAGGTCCGCTCCTGCGACGGCTGCCACGGTCGAACCAATCTGCTCGCAGACACCGAGCGTCCGCAAACGCCGCTGGCTCTCCGCCGCCCCCCGAGCAGGCTCCAGCCGCAGCCGTGCGACCTCGTCGAAAACGGCGGCGACGGCCGACCCGAACAGGTCATCCACTACCCGACCGACATTCAGCCCATCTTTGACGCCAGGTGCGTCTCATGCCACAAAAACACAAATCCCGCAGCCGGCCTGAAGCTCACCGGCGACCTCACCGCGTATTACAACGTTTCATACGAAGAGTTGTGCCGCAGGCAGTTGGCCGGTCCGCTCATTCCGGAATTCAACTCATTCGACAGCGGCGACCGCGGCAACTACAACGGCCAACCCCTGCCGCCCAAAAGCCTCGGCTCCCACAACAGCGTCCTCATGGCCATACTCACCGACCCGGCCCACCCCAAAAACGCACAGGACGACCATACAAAAATGCTCACGGCAATGGAGCGGATGATCCTCGCCCGCTGGGTCGATTCCAACTACCAGTTCTACGCAACCTACTACGGCCGACACCATGCCCGATGGGTCACCGCCGACCCCGCCAACGCCGCCTACAACCCCGCCGACTTCCGCCGCAGACCCACAGTCGAAGAGTCGGTAAGCATGTCCGCCCCGCCCTGGCACCGCTAATGCGAAACACGTTCACCGCCCCGGCGAATGAAGCATCAGTTCATCGATCACCTTCGCCAGTTCCACAGGCTTCATCTTCTCAACAAGGTAAGCATGAGGCCTCTCCGGCAAGGAACGCCACTCGTTACTGCCGTCGGCAAAGACATGATTGTACCCCTGGCAATACAGCGACCAGTATTCCGCCTCGCCGCGGACCGCATACAGCACCGCCGTCTGGTCCCAACTGGACCGCCCCTGGAACTGGTTATAAAGTTCGTATGAACGGCGAACGGGATTATCTTTCGACGCCCGCTCCTTGAGCAGCGCACCGCCGGTCTTGATCGGATCGCCGATTTCCCCGCCGGAGAACACAACCGCCGTTGGCCAGCTCCCCACGCAAATCGCCGTGGACTCCGGGTCCGGCCGATAGAAATTCGGCTCCTTGCCGCTCGGATAACGGCCGCCCATGCACGACCACAGCTTCACCTTCTTGGCGACCAGCTCCAGCCCGCTCAGCCGACTGTGCTCGTCGGGTCCCGAAGCCAGCAAATTCTTCAGGTTGGTCAGGTGCCCCACCGTAACTATCGTAACGCTGCCGTCCGGCTCAGCAGCCAGAATTCTGCGGTACAGCTCAACACCATCCTCCGCGTCCTCGTGTGATTTCAGATCGTGCGCAAACTCGCCCGCTATGGCCTTTGTATATCGCGAAAATGAACGCACCTTCTGATGCCTGCAGACGCCGACGGGCAGATCGGGTCGTCCAAAGTACGTATTGATCGCGTCGGCACACGCCGCCGCGTCAACATCCTCGGTCGTCAGTATCACCGCCAGGATTCGGGCCTGACCCATATCCGCCAGTGCATGCAGCAATGCCAGCGCACCCACGTCATCGACGTCCGAGTCAAAATCGCTGTCGAATATCAAGCTCACCGGCCCCTCCGCCGCGCGCGCCGGGTTCTCCTGCCCGGCAAACGCACCGTGCCCCGCGTGCAGGCAAAAAACTGCCAGCCACAGCACAACATACAATTCCACAGCCTTCCGAATCCGTACAAGCATATAACCTCCTGCCCGTTGCCATACAATAATCCCAGATTGCGCCGGCGGACCATACGGCGAGCGAAAACGCCGCGATTTCCTCGTACGTCACCTGCTCGGACCCTGAAACCAGGGCACACGCCCCGCCCCCGCGTCAATACCCCCGCTTGCCCCAAACCGCCACCTGGACCCGCTCCAGGTCCGGGTTGTCCACCTGCGTCGACTCCGCATAACCCCGCGCCTCAGGCGTACTGTCCTCGTAGCATCTCTCCGCCAAAGCTATCGTCCGCGGATCAGACCACGACCAGAACTCCGAATGCCCATCCGCAAAAGAAAAAACATTCCCCCCCGACCCATGCCGTATCGGCGTCGTATTCCACCACTGCGGCCGATCATTGAAAACCATCCAGCACGCGTCATAGTCGCGAATAAAATCATCCAAAAACACTATCCTGTTGCTTGTGTTCTTGATCTCATTAAAACGCTTCAAAATAGCCCCCCCGTACGCCGCCGTCGCCGGAACCCCGTTCAGAGCATGCGTCATGCTGTAAGTCCGAAGCTCATCCTTGTTCGCAACGGGACACCTGAATATCTTCGTCGTCTCGAAATATGGATACAGAAGACCGTTCTCCAGCGCCTCCAACTGCAGCTCAACAGGCGCCTCTTCAGGGTTCGTAGGATAACCCGGCACAACGCGAATCCAGCCCTCGTCGTGAGTATACGACAGCGGAAAAAGCCCGTCATTCTCCTCAACATAAAGCAGCCACCCGGTCACAAGGCTCCTGCAGTTGAAAAGACACTGGGCACGCTTGCCCTTCTCCTTCACGCGCGCAAGCGCAGGCATGATTATGCTCAGCAGCAAAGCGATGATCGCTATAACCACCAGCAGTTCGATAAGTGTAAACCCTCGCAACCGCACCCCCGAACCAGAACCCCCGCCCCGCGGCCGTCCGCCAAACAAACGCTCAGTCAGCATCATCGAGCCCTTTCAAGGCACATCTGCACTGCTTTTCGGCAAGACCTCTTCCTTTGCCTCTTCGCCCGGACCAGACTGTTCCCGGCAAAACCTCCGCACCACCAGATTCTACCCCCCAACCGCAACCATGTCAACTGAACACCCACCCCGTCAACTTCGTCCATCCATAGAATCCACTCTCTCCATCGCTATCCCGCCTCAGCCTCAATACCCAAAGGGTGGCAGCCACTGGGCGGCCCAGCGACGCGCATGGGAAGAAATGGACTTAGAGTCTTAACAGCCGGGCCAAGGTGGCGCCCACCAGAACGAGGACGGCGAAGATCACGATGACAACAAATGCCATGACCACTTCTTCCGGACCCATGTACACATAGCCAGTGGAGCCGTCATTCCTGGTGTATTGTTCGACAAACAGCCCCCGCTGCCGCCCTATTCGTCCCGCGTTGCTTGGCTTCGGCATCGAGCATATCATTGAGCGTTTGCTCCACACTTGAGCGGACCATCTCGCCCATTGGCTCTTGATCTGCGCCTCTGACACTATTCAAGTTCTTGTCCGCACCGGCCGATTGGCGGTTTCGTATAACTCTGTCCTTTCTCTGAACTATTTGGCCAGTCTGCTTTCGGCGGCGCCGCGGACTTGCCAACTTTTGTCGTCAAGAGCAATTTGGGTGAGAACCGCTTGGTCGTTGACTTTCTTGACGGCGGCGAGGCGGACTCGCGCATCGCTGTCGTTGACAGCAATTTTGGCAAGGACGGCCTGGTCTGTCAATTCTCCCGTGGCAGCACCGCGGACTTGCCCATCGCTGTCGTTGAGAGCAATTCTGGCAAGGACGCCCTGGTCTGTCAATTCTCCCGCGGCAGCGCGGCGGACTGGCCCGTCGCTGTCGTTGAGAGCAATTTCAACTAAAACCGCCTGGTCTGTCAATTTTCCCGCGGCCGCGCCGCGGACGCGCCCATTGCTGTCGTTGAGAGCAATTCTGGCAAGGACGCCCTGGTCGCAAAGTTGCCCCACGGCGGCCTCACGGAGACAGGAAATGTGGGCGTGCTCAGCAATCTCGGCAAGGGCATGCTGGTTACTTGCGAGCAATTCGACAATAGGGTCAATTACACGGGAAGTTGAAATATACGCGGAATGCCATATCTGGTCATGAGGCGCCACGGCCGAAAAGCTGGATGACCAGTTGGCAGTTATTTCGTGACTGATGCCGCTGAAAGTGGCCGTGAAAACTATCCGTTCGCCATCGATAGGCGGGCCCGTGCTATATGACATCCGGCGTGCTGTCCAACTAATAGCAACGGTATGCAATGATCCGAGATGGGAGATAATTGGAGGCTCGCAAAATACAGTAGCCAGAGGTGCAATGCCGGAAAGTATTCGTAAGCGGTGCTCCTGGGGAATGCTTTCCGCGGCATTCGAAAATTTTGCCAAAGCGATCAGACCTGCACGTTTTTGTAAGTCATCGGTTTGCAAGGCAGCACGCAACAGGCCTTCTTCGGTCAGCTTCGCAAAGGCAGCGCCGCGGAGAGAAGAATCACCAGCCAACCCGCTGCTGCAGTAGAAAGCGACCTCGGCGAGTGCAGTCTCGTCGGTCAGTTTCCTGGCGGCGGCGCTCCTTATATCATAATAAGTGGAAATGATGGCGACCTGTGCGAGAGCAGCCTGACCGCTCAGCTTCTTTACGGCGGCGAGGCGGACAGATGATTCGCCGGCGTTGATAGCGACCTTGGCAAGAGTATCCTGGTCGGTCAATTCTCCCACGGCGGCGAGGCGGACAGAAGAATCTCTGTCGTTGAGGGCAATTTGTGCGAGGACGGCCTGGTCGGTCAATTTCCTGACGGCGGCGAGGCGTAAGTCCTTATAATGATCCATGGCGATCTCTGCGAGAACAGCCTGATCGGTCAGCTTCTTGATGGCGGCGAGGCGGACTCGCCTATCGCTGTCGTTGAGAGCAATTCTGGATAGGACGGCTTGGTCTGTCAATTTTTCTGCGACAGTAAGGCGGACCTCCACATCAATAGCGTTGATGGCGACATACGCTATAACGGCCTCATCGGTCAGCTTCTCGACGGCGGCACGCCGGACATCCCTATAATTGCGACTGATGGCGACCTCTGCGAGAGCAGGCTGATCGGTCAGTTTGTCGGCGGCAGCGAGGCGGACTTGCAGACGGCTGTCGTCGAGAGCAATTTTGCCCAGGACGCCCTGGTCTGTCAATTCTCCCACGGCAGCGAGGCGGACTTGCCAACTACTGTCGTTAAGAGCGATTCTGGCAAGGACAGTCTGGTCGGTGAGCCTTTGGACTATGACCGCTCGCCTTTGCGGGATAGGGCTGGCAAGGCTAACGAAGAGCCACCAGACCAAGGACGCAATTATCGCCGCCGCAAGAATCGTTACTATCAATCCGCGCAATTTAAAGGACATGGTCCACCTATCCATATTACCTCCCTATTTCTTCTTCCGCCCATCCACTCCCACTCGATCCCAACCAGCATCTCCGCAATCTCCTCAACCCCGCCCCCCGCCTTCAGCGCCGAGAACACCCGCCCCACGTACCCCCCGTACTCATCCCGCGCCAAAGGCTCCCCCGCCACCCCGCATGGGTCCCACAAATAATGCAATACCTCATCCACCCGCCTGTAAAACTCCGCATCCGCCGCACTAAGCCGCCGACCCATCACACGCCCCTCCGAACATCCGCCCCCCGCAACTCCGAGTA
>Ga0334883_1000289_pt1 | contig 94935 bp, 63 predicted proteins | sample GraSluR1_MG_6_FD_207230 | JGI IMG/M metagenome (GOLD analysis project Ga0334883, IMG submission 207230) | Sludge microbial communities from methane-producing bioreactor in Wageningen University, Netherlands - Granular Sludge_09_05-R1 | ecosystem: Engineered > Bioreactor > Anaerobic >... | reverse complement strand
CGCCAACCAGTCCTGTCAACCCAGATCTTTTTCTTTCCTTTTTCCCTCACTCAAAACCCTGGGGGAAAAGGGAAGAAAAATATCGGCTCAACTACGACTGACTTTTATCGTACCACCTCCTTATTTCTGAATACTGTAGAATGGCTCCATAAATGAGCGGGCCGATGAGATTATCGTATCCAAAAGGGGGTTTTGCATCAACAGTAAATGCCGCGGCAGCTTGTTTTGGAGTAAGCGATGCGTCTATTCAGGTAAGGAAAGGTGTGCGCGCAAAAAACCGCCCACGCTTCCGCTTAGTTTGCTTGTATTTGTTTATCACCGCACCTGGGCGTTGATTCTTCTGCCAATGCGAAAGCCGTGGGCAGTATACCGTAAGAGGTCAGCCATTATAATCGGCACAATCGTCAATTTTTCTTTAGCGAAGCGGTTAGGCAAAGTTTCGGCGGAAAGCGTAATTCTGAGGACGCGAAAAAGCACGCAAAAACATCGGCCTATCAATAGTATTATCGGTGTTTTTTGCAGCACCATTTTGCCCTTGCAGTGGTTGCCGTCAGGGCTGTTTGTGCAGTGCATGAAAGATAATTATCAGGTTGCGCGTTTGTGGTGCCGATTGTTTTGTATAGTTTATGTGATGGAGCCTCCATACGGATTCTTCCACGGAGTTAGTCTGATGGCCGGATTGAGCGTACACACAGACAAGATAATAACGATATTGTACGAGAAGGCGATCACGTACCTCAGTCAGGCCGTGCGCGAACTCGATGCGGATAATATCCCGGCGGCCAGCAGCAACGTGAAAAATGCCCAGGACATTATTATCGAACTCAACTCCTCGCTTGATCTGGAGAGCGGTTCGAATGTAGCAAAGAACCTTAATCGTATCTACAATTTCCTTGGGCGGCATCTGACCAAGGCTAATACCGAGCATAACCCGCAGATGCTCCGCGAAGCCGTAGCCCTTCTGGAAGACATCAACCAGAGCTGGAAGACCATCGCCGGCGATTAATCCGGGGCCTGCCTTTTCCCCGTACGATTTTAGTCTCATCTGTAAGCATTAGTACTCCTTACGCCGAACAAATCGGTTGTTTTCTGCGCGCATTGTTGTAGTATGCGGCTCCTGTGTGAGAAGCTGAAACTGAAGCCACAGGGGCAACGCCTGTATGTTTGATTTTGGAGCACTTGAACTTGGCATCTGGCAGTGGGGGCTGCTGGGGCTTTGCGCGTTTATGGTGGGGCTGTCCAAGACGGGTATGCCGGGCGTCGGCATACTTGCGGTCCTGATAGCCGCGCTGGTCGTGCCGCCGAAGGCGTCGGTGGGGCTGGTGCTTCCGCTGCTTATCTTCGCAGACGTGTTCGCGGCGGCTTATTATCATCGCAGGGCGCGCTGGAATCATATTGCGCGTCTGATCGGTTTTACGCTTGTGGGGATTATCGCGGCGACGGCGACACTGGACAAGATCAATGATCGTCAGCTAAGTCCTATCATCGGTTTGATTGTGCTTGGTCTTTTGGCGGTGAGCACCTGGAACAACAGGCGCAAGTCCGCGGCACTGCAGTATGACCACGGCAGTGCGGCGAATCGCTGGATCTTCGCGGTTGTGTTCGGATTCCTGGCCGGCTACACGACAATGATGGCCAATGCGGCGGGGCCGATCATGATCGTGTATCTGCTTGCTGTCGGGTTGCCGAAGTTTGAATTCGTAGGCACCACCGCATGGTTCTTCTTTATCACCAACTGGTTGAAGGTTCCATTCCAGTCAAAACTTCAGATGATAACGGCGGAGTCGCTGCGTATCGATATGTGGCTGTTTCCGGCAGTCACACTCGGAGCGGTCGCAGGTATTTTTCTGGTGCGGTTCATACCGCAGAAGCTTTTCAATGCCGTGGTAACGGTCCTTGCAGCCGGGGCCGCGGCGTGGATGGTAGTGAGTTATTTCATCGCTGCGCCTTCGTGATGCGTTCTTCCATCAGATTCACCTCGCCGACATCACCGGTCTTTGGCTTAATGCGGAGCGTGCGGATCTCGAAGCCCTTGATGTTAAGTTTGATTCTTTTGCGCAGTGGCGGCAGATTGAGCGTGGTGGAAATGGGCGTTCCGGCAGGCTCGAAAAGCCTGACGATCAGGTCTTGTGCCTCGGCGGACTTTTTCGCGGCGGTTATCTGCACGACGTCGTCGTTGAGAACTGCAAGGGCGGCGGGTTTATCGCCGGTTCCGGGAGGATAGAAAGACAGCGCAAACGGCTTTTCATTATGTGCCAGCGCCTGGCGGTCTATATGCCTGACGCGTTCGGCTGTCTTGCCTCCATTGAGCCAGAAACGAAAGACCCGTTCACCCTGGTCGATTCGCGGCGTATATCGATCCTGTGCCATGATAATGCGTCCTTCGAACGGGTGGCAGGAATATGCCGGGGACCTGAGCAGGGTCAATCTGAGCCGGCCGTCGCAGAAGTCAGAACCATAGGTTCCGTCGTTGATGACGGTGAGCATGGTGCCGGTCCGGCGATCCTTGACGGCCACCCATTTCTGGGCTACCGCCTCGGTGCCGTCGTTCGGCAGATCTGCGGCGCCATAGGCGACCTGGCCGATGTAATCATGCCGTTTGCCCATTACCGGTACGGCGAGCTTCAGCATGCGGTCGTTTTCGTTCCAGTGCACACGGGTTTCGATTTCTATTTCCGTGCCGGTCTTCGGCAGTTTGTATCGCTGGCAGATGAATGAACTTCCATAGGCCAGAACCGCTTCGATGACGCTGCGAACCGGGCCGTCCTCGATTACCCGGACAGAGTCGATTCGGCGGGCAATACCGCTGAAACGGCTGCCGGCCTGGGGAGTCATCAGCTTGAATCGTCCCACGACCTTTGGGCGGCGGCTGCTCAACATGCCCCACGGATCGCTGTCGTCCTGGATCACCAGCGGCTCGAATGCGCCTTTGTCCAGCATATCGATGCTCTTGACTCGATAGCGGTCGATCAGTCCAGTGCGACAATCAATAATCACTTCGAGGTCGCCGGTCTTGAACCGGATACGGCCGTTGGCCGGCTTCAGCTTCGGCGCCGGCTTCTTCGGCAAAGCTTCGGTCGTGCAGTCGAAACGGTTCATGCCGGGTTTCAATTCGGCGGCAAACACGGCGTGTTTTCGCCAGTCGATGGGCAGGTTGCTCAATTCCTGTTCAACCTGGCAGGGCAGTTGTGTCCGTCCGCTGCGGACGTGGACCTCGGTGTAATCGTCGAGGCCGCCGAAATCCGGGAGGTTGAACTCGCATTCAACGAGCTGTCGCACAACATAGGGGTGCGGATTGTACACCATGATGGGTATCTCGCCGGCGCGGGCTTTGGGCTGGCCGCTGCTGAGTGCGAAGAACGCCCTTGCCTTGATGCGCGAGATGATTTCCAATCCGTGGTCGAGTATTCGCAGCGATGCCTCCTCCACCGGCTGAATCGAAGAGCCGGGCAGTATGTCGTGAAACTGGCCGACCATGAGGTCCTGCATTGCTTCGTTAAGTTCGGCGTCGGGGTATTTCATCAGGCCCTGGACCCAGGCGGCGGCGCACATCTTCTCGGCGGCGTATACTTCATTTTCGAGCAAGCGGTGCTTCTGTTTGATTCGAATCTGGGAGGAATAGCAGCCAATTGCCCACGGATTGAGATCCTTTGAATGACGCGGCAGTATGTCCTTCGCTTTGTGCAGTTCCTTGAAAAACCGTTCCGGGGTCGAATGGACGATCCGATGGGCGTCATGATGTCGAATCAGCGAGTTGAGATCGCTGAGGTCTTTTCGCGATGGTCCGCCGCCGTGGTTTCCTACACCCCACAGGATCAGGCAGTGAGCCTTGTGTCCAAAATCGGCGAGCCATTTTTCCACCTTCTGGCGCGCCTTGCCCAGGTTCGAGTTGTACCAGCCGCAAAATCGCGTGGCGACAACCTCAGAGCCGTCGTACCCGACCCATACGAACTCATCGGCAGGTAGCGGGCAGTCATTCTGATCGGGCCGTCCGAAAAGATAGGAATCGTAACCGCTCTTGGCGAGTATCTGGACCAGGCCTCGCGTGTGGCCAAACGGATCGAAATTGATGGCGGTCGTCGGGCGAACTCCGAAATGCTGCTTGAAGTATCGCCTGCCGAGCGATATTTGGCGCACGAAAGATTCTCCGCTGGGCATGTTGCAGTCCGGCTGAAGGTACCACCCTCCCATGATGTGCCACTTGCCAGCCTTCACCAACTTCCTGATCCGCTCAAACAATGCGGGTTCATACTCCTGGACCCACTTGTAAAGCGTTACCTCGTTGTGATTGAACACGAAAGCGCCGTCGTTCTCGGCGAGTTCGGCGGCTGTGCGAAAAGTCGAGATGGCCTCGGCGGCGCCTTCCTGCCACTCCCACAGCCAAACGGGATCAAGGTGTGCGTTGCATAACAGATGAACGGTTTTCTTCTTTTCCATAGTGCCTCGAAGTTGAGATTTCGTTACGCCGTCGCTTCCTGCACTTGCTCTGCGGAGATTTCGTCGCGGCCCTGATGACGCAGCCATACCCAATAGAGCCCCGCCAGACAGAAAGCAAAAATAACCGATGTGATCGCAAGCGCCCTGTATGAGCGGATAATCAACTGCATTGGCAGCATGAAGAGCGTTACCTGCCAGCCCAACGCAAAAGGTACAGCCAGGATGTCCCGGCGATGTTCGCGGCGCATTACGCTGCGGACATCCTCAGGAATGGTCTTCTTGAGCGGTCCCCACAGTCCGAAGGGCCGAGTCTTTTTATAAAAAACTTCCAGCACTTCCGGCGGGGTCGGGCTCGTCAGCATCGTGCCGATTATGGAGCCCGCCAGGCCTATGCTCAGCATGATCCCGAACTGCAGAAGTTCGCCGAGTTCCGGGAACATCAGCCGCTGCGCGACGGCTCCAAAGAGACCAACAGTCATGCCGATGGCGAAACCCCCGCCGTTGAATCGCCACCAGTACAATCGCAGAAACAAAGGCACCAGCATGCCGCCGCCGAGCCCCATGATGATCCAACCCCAGATATCGTTGATGTTCCTGGCTTTGTATCCCATCAGGAAGCCCAAAGCAACTACGGTTGCACAGAATGCCCAGCTTGCATAAATCAGCTCACGGTTTGAGGCACCGGGCCGGAGATAACGCTGATACAGATCGCGCGTGAAGAAACCGGCGGTCTTGTTGACAGTAGAGTCGAAAGTCGACATGGATGCGGCGATCAGCGCCACGAGCAACATGCCCCGCAGCCCCATCGGAATGCGATGGAGGATGACCGCCGGCAGGATTCTCTCAGGGTTGACTGTTCCGTGGAACCCGACGAGATGAAGCCTTGTCTGCCAGTCTGTTCCCAACAACTCTTGCAGTCCTTCGATAAGCGCAGGTTCGTATCGCTGGGGATTGTTCATCACGCCGGCCAGCACATCCGCCCACCGGGCCTGATCGGTCGCCGAGAGATGCTGTTTGATAAGATCGGAAGCCTGCACCAGCACCGCCTGGTCCGGAAACCACTGACGTACCATTATGATGCCCAGTACCGCAAAGCCCATCATCATCGGCCAGCGGAACATCATCAGCCAGGTCCACAGGAATGTCAGCCGGCCGCAGTCGCGGTCTTTTCTTGCGCCGAAGTACTTGGGATCGTCGCCTTGAGCCATGCCGTAGAAGACGTTGCGCAGCAAATACATGAAGGCCATCAGCGACAGAAAACTGTAGCCTTCATAACCTTTCGGCATAGGTGTCTTCCAGGGCAAGGCGGAGTCGGTCCATTTGGTCTGCCCGGTAACTTCAGCCGCGATCTGCGCGATATCTCCGTTTCCCCCAACGGCAGTCATGGCAATCGCACAGATCGACACCACCGCGATGAGTATAATTCCTGACTGAAACAAGTCGGTGTAAACCACGCCGTAAAACCCGCTGACAACAGTGTAGACAGTCGCCACGCCGATCATTATCAACGAGCACTGCAAAGGTGTAAACGGGAGGAACATCGACAGAAAAAGACCCACCCCTTTGACCAGATAGGCCAACATGCCTACGGTGAAGATGACCTCCGCAATAGCGCGCATGATCCTGGCGAAGTGGGCGCCGAATCCGTGCCCGAACCTGAACTCCATCCACTCGGCGCCGGTGATACAGCCCGACCGGCGGTGCCATTTGCCGGACCACAACATGTAAATCGCAAGCACCAGCACTGCGCCGCCGCGAAACTCAACGAAAAGCCCTCGCGGACCCAGGATAAACAGGAACGATACTATTATCATCGTTCCTGTGATGTCAAGAAACGACGCCATGCCGGAAACACCCAGCGCCCACCAGGGAAGCTGCCGACCGCCGAGGAAGTAGTCTTCCAGGCTCGCGGACGCCTTCTTCTTGAGATAAAGCCCAAGTCCCACCAGAAAGCAAAAGTACAGGCCAATGACGGCATAGTCCAAGTGGTTCAGATTCTGCATCGCATGTTTCCGTTCTGCACAATTTCGGATTGCGGCCGGCTCAAGACGGCGCCTATAAGCAGATTGCCATTGGGGGATACTAACGGAAAGAGCCGCATGATGCCATAAACTTTTTGCGGCTGACGGTGCGCGCAAAAAAAGGGAGACGGGCGTTTTATCTCATCGAGTTTTGAGCCGGTCTCCCTGTTGCGACGTGCCATCAGGCGCCGTACCGCGGATGGCGCAACGGCGAAACCGCCGATTTTGCACTCGCAACATCAAACAGTATATATCAAAATGCCCGCCTTGTCAAATGATTTTCACGGCTTGCAGCCGACATGCGATTTGAAGACAGCGGACATGCTTATCGCAGGCATTTCATCGTAACCGAATCAGTTCATCGCTTTTTGGTCTTTTTGCGCCCGCGGGCTACGATGAAGACGACAATCGCGGTAACGATAACGATAACCAACACTTCCTGGGAGCCGAACATTACCGCCGGCGTTGACCTGATTATGCACGTTGCGATCATCATGTCCTCACATTGTTGCAGATACTCATTCGGTGCTCCCGTAGTTAAAATGTCACATCCACGATAATCGACCCGCCGGCTTCAACAATCGTATTGTCGGTAAGCGAAACCACAAGGCTGCCGTTGCGCTTGCTCGTGGTAACATTCAATTGCTTGTCGCCGACCCTTGCCTTTACGGTGCGGGCCGAGGTTCGTTCGGGCAGTGCGATGCTGATCTCGCTGAGCCGCAGTTGACCCCATTTGACGTCGATGCGGTTGATCTGTTTGCCGGCCGAGCGTTTCTGAGCAATTGTTCCCCATGCCTCAGCGGCGGTAAAGGCCGCCTTGAATTCTTCCGGCGTTATTCTTGGAGCAAACCCGAACCGCCCATTTGGACCGTGATATTCGAAGCCGCACAAGCCGAGCAGTACGCCCCAGCTTGCCATGCCGCGGGCGTAGTGGTCGCCGCATTCAATCTCATTCCAGGGATTGTGTTTGGATGGGTGATATCTCTCGTGGATGCCCCGACAGATCGCCAGTGCTTCGGTGAGCATGCCCTCCCACGCCATGTGGCCGGCGACCTGATACTCGATGCCGGTCCATACTTCGTCGCGGTAGCGCACGGATTTGGGACCCATGTGCTTGCTCTTCGGCCAGGTGCAGGTGAACAGACCGGCTTCGCCGGGAGAGGCAAACCATCGCTCCGGCTTGTGTACCGCGTTCTGCGGGCCGATGTCGGGCGCCCAGTTGTACTTCCATATCGCTTTGAGTGTGGACAGCGTTTGATCCTTCGGATACACATAGCCAAGGGCTGTCTGGAACGCCCAGCCCTGACCGAAAACCTGATCGGACAGACAACCGTCGCCATACTGCGCATCGGCGTGTTTGGCGTGATCAACAGTCTGTATGAAGTAATCACCGTTGAAGAGTCTCTCTTCGGTGTACTTCATGCCTTTTTCAAAGATAGCGCGGCATTGCTGCGAGAATTCCCTGTCGCCGACTTCAGCGGCCATCTCCTCGCCTGCCCGCAGTGCGCCCAGGTACAGCGAGCCGATCATCGGATTGGCGCCGTAGAATTCGATGTCGTAGGTATTATGCTGCATACCTTCCAGGATGCCGTCGCTATTGCCGTCTTCCTTGATGAGGAATTCGAGCGACTTGCGAATGCGCGGCCAGTTGCGTCTCAGAAAGGCATCGTCGCTGGATACCTGGTGCTCACGGTAGGCCTTCAAAACCGTACCGGCCTGGCCGTCGGCGGCCCACATGCCCCATCCCTCGCCGCGGAAACCAATGGATCCTGTAGTCTCATTGAAGCCGGCGGTCGGGTCATAGTCCTGCATCTGGCGCACCGATCTCTCCAATTCCGGGAAAAGCCGCGCCATCGTATGTTCGTAATTCCAAACGTGTGCGCAGGTTCCGTGGCAGCAGCCGACGCCTTCCCATGCCCAGAAGCGTCCGTTTGCCCACCACTGGCAGGTCTCGGTGGCGAGCGTCGACGCCGTAGAGAACAGCCTGTCCAGCAGCCAGTGCGGCAGCGTGGAATCGTAGTAGGTGTCGTGCCACAGGCGAGTTTGCCCCGCCAGGCGTTCGAAGTTCCTTGCAACGTACTCGGAAACCTCCGCGGCACTCTTGAAGCGGTTCGCGTAATAGTTGCCGACAAGCTGACTTCGTGTACGACGATTCGCAAAGCACCAGCTCAGCACGAACGTGATCTGCTGCTTCTGGCCGGGCTTGAGCACAAGCTTCTTGCCTACTGCTCCCCTTAACAACTCCCCGAGCGGCCTTGAGGCTTTTCCACCGTCGGCCAGGCCTGATTTGGTGAACATGCCCACCGGGAGTTCACCTTCCGGCAGCGACATACTGCTCAGGACGGAACCATCGCCCAATACGCCAAGGCCCATTGTGCCGAAATCATGCTGTTCGCTCAGCTTGCCGCCGGGACCGGAACGCGGCTTGTCGCCGAATTCGATCTGGTCGACATTGATGTGCCCCCAGCCGCCGCTGACGGAATCGACAATCTCGATGCGGGCCTCTTTGCCTTCGAATTCCTTGACGCTGAAGCTCTGCCACTCCAGCCTCTCGTTGTTCTTGCCTTTGGCTGTACGAACAACCTTGCCGTCGACGATCAGGTTCAGGCACGTGCCCTCGTGGCCGCCGCCGCCGATTAGGAAGCTGATAAACTTCCGCTCGACCGTGAAGGCCGGGCTGGTGAGTCTGCCCTGCAGCCGGTCGTCGCCGCCGAGATAAGTATTGACGAGCCCCTTGCCAACGAAGCCGGTGACTTCCTGTTGATTGGCGAGTGTTCCGCGGGCGGGTCCTTTTCCGAAGGCTTCCCCCTGGACTGTCCACTTGCCATAGTCGTCCCCGTCGAAATCCTCGAACACGATCACAGGTCTTTCGCTTTGGGGCGTTTCAACTGCCTCGGCGCTGCTTTGTATCATCGTCATTCCGCTGCGCTTAACAAGAGAGTTGACAATCCGGCCGTCGAAACTTCCGCCCGTATGCATGCAGACAGCATTCTGAAGCCAGCCAGCCAGGACCACGTCGGCGTCCGCAGAGGAAGTGTTCTTAACAGTGAACTGCATGATCGTCGCAGGGAGCCCTGAATCTGCCGCGTTGAGTGGGATGAATGGCGAGAAGCATTCCAGCGAGACCTTCACCGGGACGTCCTCGGCCTCGTAGTCTACCCAGCCGATGGGATATTCGCCGCAGAATCGCACGCTGGAGAAACCCTTTCGGTCCAGCGTACGCAGTACGTCCTTGTCGCCCGAACGAACCCGAACGGCAAAACCATGATCGACAGGCTGTGCGGGAACACGTCCCAATTCGTAATTCGTCGCGCCATAACCGCTGAACTTGCCCACATTGAAAAGATCCCAGTAAGCCAGGCGCCCTTCACCGGTCAGGTAAAGCTGCCCCGTGCAGACTCCGCCGCACGGCATGGCGATCGTATCCAGGTTGCTGCCGCTGTAGATGGTTCGTCCGCCCTTGGCAAACAGTCCTTTGATCCAGTCGGGGGAAAGCTTTTTGTCTGCCGGCACATGGTGGTCAACTGCCTGGGCCGCACAAGCCTTGCCGCAGCCGCAGAGGTCGAACAATCCGCCGGTAAGCAGCCCCGTCGAACCGAGGGCAGTCATCTTGAGGAATTCACGTCGTTTCATCGGATAAGCCTCCTGAGAACCATAAGCGCCATTATCAAAGTTCCGCAACAGCCGCATTGTACAAAAAAGTACCGCACACGTCCAAACTCTGCAAGAAGAATGCGCTCCAATTCGTGACAGGTCCTGGCTCCTGCTGCGGCACCACAAGAGTTGTCCGCCCAACCATCAGAGAGCAGTTCTTATGTAAACATGTAAGACCTTGTATGTTTGGCGGTTTTTCGCGGATGCCTTGCTCGGCCGGTTATCTGGCACGTCCCTGTGGCCGATAAATATAAAGTGCTGCAAGGAAAAGAGTTCCATTGTAAATCATCTGCAACGCGGCCCCATCGGGCACTCGGAGGCGGTCGTAAGGCGACAAAGCATGGTCTTATATGGGACTTATTTTTGGCTATAATTGAAAAATGCCTTGACATTGGAGGTGACAGAGCATAAAATAACCCTGTAAACTGGCACACAGCGCGATGTGTAGTTGCGCGGGGGGACGGGTGTTTTTTTGTAGCGCAAGTGGTGGAGTGGTGATGAGTCGTAAACTCATCGGTGGATTTCATTTCGGGTTGTATTCTCCAGCATACGCTTTTTGCGCCTTTTCCCTGGCTTTTTCAAATGTAAACGGCCCCGGTTGCACATTGAGCCGTAAATTCAGGATGCACTATTAATATTTTTGTGGAGGACACAACAAATGAAAAGAGTCTTAACGGTAATGATGGTGCTGTGTCTGGCTTTGGCCGGTGCGGCCTTCGCGCGAAACGGCGAAGTGTTGTACGAGTACTGGAGCGGCATTGGAGGCACGTCAATTGGCGACCTGACCGCCAATCCCAACTACCCCGGTAATCCCTCGGGTTCCGAGTACCGCACCAGCTTCGAAGCCCCCTGGGATTGGGCGGACGATTATGGCTGCCAGATGACCGGCTGGGTTGTGGCTCCCGAAACCGGGCAGTACACGTTCTACATAGCCTCGGACGACGCGGGCGAGCTTTGGCTGAGTCCCGACGCAGATCCCGCCAATCGTGTGCAGATCGCATACGTGAACGGCTGGACGGCGCGCAACAATTTTGCGTCGACCGACCCCGATGAACAGGCTAATCAGAAATCGGCCCCCGTTTCGCTCTTGCAGGGCAAGAAGTACTCCATCATGGCTCGCATGAAAGAAGGTGGCGGCGGCGACAACCTGTCTGTTGCATGGGAAGGCCCGGGTATTACGGGCGATCTGGCGCCGATAGCCGGCGAATGGCTCGCCAGCGATCCTTGGGGACGTTCCAAGGCGACGAATCCGACACCTGCCGATGGTGCGGCGCAGATCGATCCGGAGGTGGACCTGGTAGTTACGTGGGAGATGCCGGTGATCGAAGCGAGCGGGCCGGTAGTGCGATGGGACATCTATGCGGATACCGATCCGGGTGTTGGCGATCCCAACTCCACCGTGCCGGTGCTTGTCAGTTTGCCTGGCGACCAACTTGAGGTAACGATTCCGGCAAGCCAGCTTGACTACAACACGGTGTACTACTGGCGGATAGACACGATTGTCGATCCGGCGAAGTCCAACAAGGATCCCAATAATGCCGTCGGCGACCTGTGGCAGTTCCGCACGATCCTGACGGTTCCGGTTATCACCAGCCAGCCCTCAAGGCAGTGGGCGTGGCCGGGCGAATCGGCCAGGTTCGAAGTAGCCGCCACTGGCGATCCGTTGGGCGGGGCCATCACGTATCAGTGGCACTTCAATGGCAACGCAATTCCCGGCGAGACGGATACTTCGCTGTCGATTACGAGTGTAAGCGAGGCCGATGCGGGTTCGTATTATTGTGCGGTGAGCAATGATGCGGGCACCGTGAATTCGGCGACCGTGCAGTTGGGGATCAAAGAGCTGTTGGCCTGGTATAAGCTCGATGATGATGCCGCCGAAGATCCCAACGTGATTGATTCTTCCGGCAACGATCGCCACGGACAGATAATCGGCAGCGTCGCCAGCGCCGAAGGCAAGATCGGCGGCGCCCTGAGCTTCGACGGCGGATATGTAAGAACATCCGTGCTGCCCGCAGATATGGGTCTCGCCGGCAACGAGCCGCGAACCTTCTGTGCCTGGGTCTACACGCGAGGCTTCGGCAACGGTGGTATCTTCGACATGGGCAACAGAGATGCGACGCAGAATTTCAGTCTGCGGACGCTTGACAACGTGGATAACCGGTGGCGCATCCAGTACTGGGGCGGCGACTGGGACTTCACCACATCAGGCGCCGGCAACGGCAAAAACGTCGGCAGCTACGAAGCGCCTACGCTGAACACGTGGGCCCATTTCGTCCATACGCACGATGGCGCCAACACAAAGATATATTTGAACGGGCGTCTGATCGTCGACTGGGCAAAGACCATCAACACCGGCAATGCCTTCACGTTCAGGATCGGCCGATACGGCCCGGATGATGCAGGCAACAACTTCAATGGTCTGATCGACGACGTCCAGGTCTACAACTATCCGATGGATGCGACTGAAGTCGCCCTCATGTACACGGATATCGAGCTGGACGAGATGGTGTGCGTGGGCGGCAATCCTCAGTATGACCTGAACGGCAACTGCCGCGTCGATCTGCCCGACTTGGTGCTGCTGGCCTCTCAGTGGCTGGAGTGCAACCTGGTTCCCGACTGCAAACCATAACTAAGGGTGAGCATTCGTTAAGGTTTTTTGTCTATAATGCAATGAAAGCTGTGGAGGACCTACAAATGAAAAAAGTATTACTGTTAGTTATGGTTTTGTGCCTGGGCTTTGCCGGCATTGCGTCGGCGGACCAGGGTAAGGTGTTGTACAGGTACTGGGGTGACATTCCGGGAACGGCGATAGCCGACCTGACAGGTGCAGGCGATCCGGCCGACCCGAACATTCTCCGGTATCCCGATAATCCGGATTGGACCCAATTGCTGGACAGGTTCGAGGCGCCATTGGATATCGCCGATAACTTCGGCGCAGAACTCATCTGCTGGCTCGTCCCCAAGACAAGCGGCAGCTACACGTTCTGGATTGCCTCCGACGATTCCAGCGAACTGTGGCTCAGTTCCAACCTGGATCCGGCCAATGCGGTCCAGATCGCCAACATCAACGGCTGGACCGGTTCGCGAAACTTTGACGAGGCCAATGGCGATGGTCCCCACAAGCAGATGTCGGACCCGGTCACGCTCCAGGCAGGGACCGCTTACTACATGATGGCCCGTTACAAAGAAGGCGGCGGCGGCGACAACTGCGCCGTTGCATGGTCATTAGGCGGAAGTGTCGCCGCCCGGTCGGTGGTAGGCGAAGCTGATCCCTCGGTGCTCTGGAGCAACGACCCGAGAGTATGTTCCGAGCCCGCGCCGCAGTCGCCTGCGCCGCTCGACAGCATTCTGGAATGGGTCCTGCCGTCGGAGTCTTTCGTGGCCGACCCCGTTTTGAGTGTGTATTTCGGTACCGATCCGGAGGCTATGGCTCTGGTCATAGACAGCGAAGCTGCGCCGACGAGTTTTGATCCCGGCGGACTCGCCTATGACACGACTTACTTCTGTCGCGTGGATACGCTCAACGCTACGGACCCCAACAGCGGCCTGCCAGTAACGGTTCAGGGCGACCTCTGGTCGTTTGAAACCGAGACCCAGAAGCCGGTAATAACCGGACAGCCGCAGGACGCCAAAGTCGGCGAAGGCTGCGCAGGCGTCTTGAGCGTTGCTGCAATCAGCGGCGCAAACGATGACGGCGGCCCGCTGAGCTATCAGTGGAAGAAGCAGGACGGAACGGTACTTGCTGGCGAAACGAGCGACACACTGATTACCGGCGACGAGGGTGCTTACTATTGCACCGTCACCAATGCGCAGGGCAGTACCGATTCGGCTGCGGCTGAACTGGTGATTGCCTACCGTCAAGGCGTGCCGGCGAACCAGGATATCGGATCGCCCAGCGCGGCCGGGTCCTACACGGTCAACGACGGGGTCTACCGCGTGACCGGCAACGGCAGCGATATCTGGGGCGGTTCCGACAACTTCCACTTCGTATACATGCCCGTTGAAGGTGATTGCGAGATATCGGCTCGCGTCGTGGATATCGAGAATCCGGCTGGCACCGGCGACGGCTGGGTCAAGGCGGGTGTAATGATCCGTGACCAGTTGGATGGCAATTCGCTCCACGGCTTCACGGCGGTAACCACCAGCAACGGAAGCGCCTGGCAGGGCCGAAAGGCACTGGGCGATAACAATGGTAACTCCAGCGGCCATGACGGCGGCGGACAACCCACCCCGAGATGGGTCCGGGTCGTGCGTCGGGGCAATCAGTTCTACGGCTACACGTCCGCTGATGGTGAAAACTGGACTCTGGTCCCCGGCAACGCCGAGATTGACAATCCGCATACGTTCGAGATGAGCGATCCGGTATACGTCGGTCTTGCGGTTACTTCCCACTCCGACGGCAACCTCGCTACGGGCGTTTTCGACAATGTCGAGGGTTTTGGCGCGTCATGGAAGGTGCGGAATCCGGCACCGTACGAAGAAGAATGGGGTCCTGACGAGTGGATCGATCCCGAGGCGGATACCGTGCTGAGCTGGGATCCCGCTCTGTATGGTCCATGTGGTGCAACATACAACGTGATCTGGAGTCTGGACGCAGCCGAGGCCGCCGATGTGAATGCGGTGCCCAACGCCGTTGTAACGGACACCACTGCGACAATACCGGCCGCCGAGCTCGACTACGAGCAGGTCATCTACTGGCGCGTCGACGTCCTTTACGGCGATGAGCGCGAGGTAGGCGACGTCTGGTCATTCGAGACGATCAAGCTGGTGCCGGTTATCACCATGCAGCCGGTCGATGCCAGCGGCAAGATCGGCGATGTTGTTTCGTTCTCAATTGCCGCAACTTCGCTTCCGGCCAAACCTATCAGCGACTACTCGTGGTATAAGGTGGGCGATGAGGAAGATGTGCTTGTAGCCAGCGGCGCCGACCTTACGACGCTTGAGATTACGGTGAGCCAGGCAACGGCGGGCACTTACTATTGCGTGGTCGGCAACCCTGATCCGAAGTTCTCCAATACGGCAAGGGTTACGATCCATCGGCTGGTTGCTCACTATCCGCTGGACGCCATCGGCGTAACCGGTGATCCCGATCTGGTTGAGGATATTTCCGGTGAAGGCAACCACGGCGTCCGCAAGGGCGATGTAAGCGTGGTGGCCGGCAAAGTTGGCAACGCGTTCCTGTTCGAAGGCAAGGGACCGCGTACGGAGGAAGAGGTCTTCCTGCCCGGCGATCATATCGATTGCGGGACATGGAATCCTTCCGATGGGACCGGTCAGTTGACGATTGCCCACTGGGTCGCCTGGAATCCTGAAGGCGGCGCGGCATGGCAGGGTTCAATCGGCAAGCGCGACAACTGGAACAGCAACGACATGATGTGGCAGATTGAGCTGAGCCACAACAACGACGGCCTGATGGAGTTCAAGCGCGATGGTCACGACCTGTCGGCCAACTACAGGATGCCGAAGGATATGTCGTGGGTGCACATGATCGTTGCGTTCAACGGTTCGACCGCAACCATGTACATCAACGGCGAACCGGTAGGCACCGGCACATTCTCATTCGGATTCGACCCGACAAGCACCTTGACAATCGGCGCATGCCAGATCGACGGCAACAACCCGTGGAACGGTCTTGTTGATGATGTGATGTTGTTTAACTATGCGTTGGCTCCTGCGGATGCGTCGCAGCTTTACACGGATGTCACTGGTGAGACGGTTTGTTCAGAGAGTATTACATGGGACCTGAATGGCGATTGCCGCGTGAATATCGAGGATTTTGCGATATTGGCAGCGGACTGGATGGAGTGCAATCTGGTACCGTGCGATCGCTGGTAGTGGTTTTTTGAGTGAAAAAGCGGGCTGAAAAGCCCGTGGACGCGGTTTTTTCGAGGCCCGTGAGTCATCTCACGGGCCTTTTTTTCGTGTTTTGGGGGATATTTTTTTCGTGAAAACGGCTTTTTTTGCGTGGAGAGGGGTGTTTTGGGTTGCTAAAAAAGCGAAAATATCGGTCTGCGTAAGAATTTTGCTTGCTTTTTTTGCAATGCGTTTCTAAAATTACACATTGTGAGGATGCCGGATGGCGTGTGTCATGTCGGCTGAGTTCCTCTTGCGTGCACGGGATTTTGATTGGGAGCGAGGTCCGTGTGGGTGCGAGGGCGTGATTGCTTAGGTGTTGGAGGGTGGGGACGAGGAGAGTTTGTTCTCTCTGTATTGTCGCCATCTGTCCGTCTGCTCTATTCCTACCCATTTTCTCACTCCTTTAGTTCTATTATTTAGTTTTGGTGTATGTGTGCGCCGACTGTGCGCCCGCGCTTGAGGTTCGGCGCGGCCATGTGGAGTCTGGCGGTGCGGGCATTCGCCGGTTGCAGCAATATTACAATATATGATTCGCATGGGTGTTTTCGAGGCTCGGCAGCAGGAAAGGAGGTTGTGTTTGACGTGAGACGGCGGACATTGTTTTTTTTGTGATCGGGGGGCGACTTGCAGCTTGGTGCATTGAGGTTTTATTGTTTAATACGACGGAGGACACAAAAATGAAAAAAGTATTTATTGTGATCGCGGCATTGTGTTTAGCGCTGGCGGGTACGGCCTTCGCCAAGAATGGCGAGATCCTGTACGAGTACTGGCTGGGTATCGAAGGGGTCAACGTATCGGACCTGACGGCGAACGTGAATTATCCTGACAATCCCAGTGGTTCCGAATACCGCACGAGTTTCGAGGCGCCCTGGGACTGGGCGGATAACTATGGCGGGCAGCTTACGGGCTGGGTCGTGGCGCCGGAGACGGGCAATTACACTTTCTATATTGCCGCCGACGACGGTGCGGACCTGTGGCTGAGTACGAACACGGACCCGGCCAGTGCCACGCAGATTGCGTTCATTGCGAGCTGGACTCCCCGGAATGCCTTCGTCGCCACGGACCGCGGCGAACAGGACAACCAGCGGTCCGCTCCGATTTCGTTAGTGCAGGGCAAGAAATACTGGATCAGGGCTCGCAACAAGGAAGGCGGCGGCGGCGACAATCTTTCGGTGGGTTGGACAGGGCCCGGTGTTGGCGACACACCTGCCATCATAGCCGGCGATTGGCTTGCCAGCGATCCGTGGGGACGTTCCAAGGCGACGAATCCGACACCGGCGGACGGTGCGACTCAGGTCGATCCGGCGGTGGACCTGGTAGTTAAATGGGAGTCGCCGGTGATCGAACCGAGCGGGCCGATAGTGCGGTGGGACATATATGCGGATACCGATCCTGATGCCGGCGATCCCAACTCCAGCGTGCCGGTGCTTGTCAGCGTGCCGGGCGACCAGTTCGAGGTAACGATACCGGCAAGTCAGCTTGACTACAACACGGTATACTACTGGCGGATAGACACGATCGTCGATCCGGCGAAGTCCAACACCGACCCCAATAACGCCGTCGGCGGCCTGTGGCAGTTCCGCACGATCCTGACTCTTCCGGAGATCACCAGTCAGCCGACGAGGCAGTGGGCATGGCCTGGCGAGTCCGCCAAGTTCGAAATAGCCGCAACCGGCAATCCGTTAGGCGGGGCCATCAGTTATCAATGGTACTTCAACGGCAACCCGATTCCCGGTGAGACGGATACTTCGCTGTCGATTACGAGCGTGAGCGAGGCCGATACGGGTCCGTATTATTGTGCAGTGACCAATGATGCAGGCACCATAAATTCGGCGACCGTGCAGTTGGGGATCAAAGAGCTGCTGGCATGGTGGAAGCTTGATGGTGACGCCAAGGATTCATCAGGCAACGGGGTTGACGGGACGATTTTCGGGATTGATCCGAACGAGATGTTCTATGACGGCATGATAGGGCAGGCCATCGGCATTAACCTGGATGCCCGCAAGGGTGAGCACGTCGTGTTCGGCGGAGTGGGAATCACGGGGAACATGCCCCGGACGATCACCTGCTGGGCGAAGAACTCGCTGCCCTGGGACCAGATAGAGAACTGGTGCAACATCTTCGGATTCACCAGCCCCGAGGGCGCAAGCGAACTGAGCTTCGACTTCAACAAGCGCGCCGATGCGAATCAGTACTGCATACACCGCTACGGCGCAGAGTGGAACATGGGACCGATCGACGGCCAGTGGCACTTCCTTGCGGCGACGTTCCAGGACGGGATCGTGAGATGGTATTTCGACGGTTTCTACGGCGGCCAGGCATCGACGAACTTGCAGACTCAGGATATTGTACACCTGGGCAAGCGGATGCACAGCCTGCCCGTATGGCAGGGCTGGGTGGACGACGCGCGGGTCTACAACTATCCGCTGAACGCGACGGAAGTTGCGCTGCTTTACACGGATACGGTTACGGATGCGATGGTGTGCGTTGGCGGCAATCCTCAGTATGACCTGAACGGCAACTGCCGCGTCGATCTGCCGGACCTTGTTCTTCTGGCGTCGGAGTGGCTGGAATGCAACCTTGTTCCGGACTGCAAACCATAACTAAGAGGTGAGCATTCTTTAAGGTTTTTGGCTATATGAAATCATGAAAGCAATGGAGGACCTAAAAATGAAAAAAGTATTACTGTTAGTTATGGTTTTGTGTCTGGGCTTAGCGGGCATTACGTCGGCTGACCAGGGGAAGGTGCTTTACAAGTACTGGGGCGACATTCCGGGGACTGCGATTGCGGACCTGACGGCGGCTCTTGATCCGGCGGACCCGAACATTGTGCGGTATCCTGATAATCCGGACTGGACGCAGCTTCGGAACATGTTCGAAGCTCCTCTTGACTATGCGGACAACTTCGGGGCTGAACTCAGCGGCTGGCTTGTTCCGAAGACATCGGGCAGTTATGCGTTCTGGATCGCTTCGGATGATGCCAGTGAACTGTGGATCAGCACTAATCTGGACCCGGCGAACGCCCAGCGGATCGCCTGGATCAACTCATGGGGACCCAGCCGTAATTTCCGCATCGAGCGGGATGGGGTATGGGTCGAACCGGATCAGGGTCCCAAGACTGTCTCTCTGGAAGCGGGCAAGGCTTACTACATCATGGCGCGCTACAAGGAAGGCGGCGGTGGCGACAACTGCTCCGTGGCCTGGGCTCCGGCGAGCAACCTGGCGGCGCAGGGGGTGCTTGGCGAGGCTGATCCGTCGATTATCTGGAGCAACGATCCTCGCGTCTGTTCATCTCCGACGCCGGGCTCTCCTATAGCATTGGACAGCGTGCTGGGATGGGTACTTCCAATGGCGGCCTATGTTCCGGAGCCGATTCTGAACGTGCATTTCGGCACTGATCCGGAGGCGCTGGACCTGATGATCGAGAACGGGGAGGCGCCGACGAGCTTTGATCCGGGCGGTCTGGAGTATGACACGACGTATTATTTGCGTGTCGATACGGTAAATGCACCAGACCCGAACGATCCTGAGACGACGTTCCTGCTGGCGGGAGATCTATGGTCGTTTACGAGCGTTACAAAGGTTCCGGTGATTACGGCTCAGCCGCAGAGCGTTAAGGTCGGCGAAGGATGCGCAGGCGTGTTCACGGTTGCGGCGATCAGCGGGGCCAACGACGACGGCGGTGATCTGAGCTACCAGTGGAAGAAGGGCGACGGGACGGCGCTTGCCGGCGAGACGAGCGATACGCTGGTGATCGGCGAGGCGGGCAGCTATTACTGCACCGTTACGAATCCTCAGGGCAGCGTGGACTCGGCACAGGCGAGCCTGACCATTGCCACTCACGGCGCGGCGCCGCTGAATCAGGATGTGGGCGCACCCGGTGCGGCAGGGTCATTTACGGTTGACGCCGCGGGCGTTTATCGCGTTGCCGGCAACGGCAGCGATATCTGGGGCGGTTCGGACAACTTCCACTTCGTGTATATTCCGATGGAAGGCGACTGCGAGATATCTGCGCGTGTTGTGGATATCGAGAACCCCAACAATACGGGTCAGACGTGGGTAAAGGCCGGCGTGATGATCCGTGACGAGCTGGTGGGCAATTCGCTTCATGCCTTTATGGCGGCCACGACGGGCAACGGCACGGCATGGCAAGGTCGCAAGGGTTTAGGCGACAACAACGGCAACTCCAGCGGTCACGACGGCGGCGGCAAGCCGACACCCAGATGGGTGAGAGTTGTGCGACAGGGCAATCAGTTCTACGGCTATACGTCTACCGACGGGGCCAACTGGACGCTGATTCCCGGCAATGCCGAAATATCGAACCCGCATACGTTCGAGATGGCCGATCCAGTGTACATCGGTCTTGCGGTTACTTCGCACGACAACGGCATTCTGGCTACGGGCGTGTTTGACGACGTGAAGGGATTTGGCACTTCCTGGAAGGTTGGCAATCCTTCGCCGGCACCGCTGGATTCATGGGGTCCGGACGACTGGATCAACCCGGATGCGGACATTGTGCTTGCCTGGGACGCTGCTCCACACGGTCCCTGCGGCGCGACTTACAACGTGATCTGGAGTCTTGATCCGGCGGATCTGCAAGACCCGAACGCGACGCCTAACTACGTTGTGACCGACACAACGGCAACGATACCCGCGGCAGACGTCGATTACGAGCAGGTAATCTACTGGCGTGTCGATACTTACTACGGCGGCGATCGTGAGATCGGCGACGTGTGGGCATTCGAGACGATCAAGCTGGTGCCGGTCATCACGATGCAGCCGGCGGATGCAATGGGTCATATAGGCGACCTTGTCTCGTTCTCCGTTACGGCGACATCTCTTCCGGCCAAGCCTATCAGCGACTACTCGTGGTACAAGGTCGGCGCGGAGGAAGACGTGCTTGTGGCCAGCGGTCCGACTCTGTCGACGCTGGAGCTTACCGTCAGCGAGGCAACATCGGGCACTTACTACGTTGTGGTGGGCAACCCCGATCCGAAGGTTTCCAACACGGCGAAGCTGATAATCTATCGGCTTCTCGGGCATTGGCCGCTTGATGCTATCGGCGTAACCGGTGATCCGGACCTGGTTGAGGATATGTCCGGCGAGATGCGTCATGGCACAGCGATAGGCGAACCGACGATTGTGCCGGGCGTCAAGGGTAATGCCGTGGAACTGAACGGCGTTGACCAGTGGATCGATATCGGGCTGCTGGCGTCTCAACTGGATATTCAAGGAAACCGTCAGAAATCCGTCAGCGCATGGGTCAACACTCGCGGCTTCAACAATGGCGGTATTTTTGACCTGGGCAATCGTGCGACCGCTCAGAATTTCAGCTTGAGAACGTTGGACACGGACAATCGTTGGCGCATCCAGTACTGGGGCGGCGATTGGGACTTCACCACTACCGGTGTCGGCAACGGCAAGAACATTGCGGGCTATGAGGCACCCACGCTGGATACATGGGCGCACCTGGTCCTCACTCATGACGGCGCCTATACGAGGATTTACCTCAATGGGCGTCTGATCGTGAACTGGGCCAAGACGATCAATACGACCGACGGGTTCACGTTCAGGATTGGGCGTTATGGTCCGAACAACACGGGGACTAACTTCAACGGTCTGATCGACGAAGTGCGTTTGTACAACTATGCGCTGTCACCGACAGAGGTCGGAGTGCTGTACACCGACGTAATGGGTGGAACAGTATGTCCGGAAAGGCCGACCTGGGACTTGAACTGGGACTGCAAGGTTGATTTGCAGGACTTCGCAATCCTGGCGGCGGACTGGCTGGAGTGCAATCTGATACCGTGTGATCGCTGGTAAGAGCGCTACACATTCGTTTCGGCTGCAACGGCCGGTGCGGATGTAAACACCCTGAGGGGCCCGTGACACCACTCGCGGGCCCCTTTATTATTTACGGGATTTGGGTGATGTCGACGCGGGGTGGTTTCAGGCGGCGGCGCCCCAGCGGGCTCCTTGTATACTTATGGATGACATGTGTTCGGTTACCCTGCCGCGGATCCAGACGGGTCCGGGCTGCATAATGATTTGGTGGTAGTTTTGCATGTCATCGGGGAAAAATGTTACTTCGGCGAGGCCGGATGCGTCTTCGATGGTGACGAATCCCATGACTCTTCCGTCGTTAGTGCGTGCCTTCCGGGCGGCTGCTATGAATCCTGCGACGGTTACTTCGCGATTGATGAATCGGGCGAGGCGATCGGCGGGGACGTGTCGCGTGTTGAGGAGAATTGCCGGATGCATGCAGAAGGGGATTCCGCTGACGTCTACTTCGGCCTTGAGCCTGGCTACTCGGTCATAGTCCGGCAGTTGTTCGGTCGTGGGGTTCGGCAGCCAGTCGAACAGCGGCGGCTGTTGGGGGTTTGGCGGTGCATAGTTCAACTGCATGAGCATTGCGGGTCGGCTTTTACCGAGGCCATCGCAGGCTCCGATATGGATGAGATTGGCGATCTCAGGTGCGTTCAGTCGGACCCGCGCGCGTAGATCGTTCAGATCGGAAAACGGCCGGCGGCTGCGTTGTTCGATGAGGGCGGCTATGCTGGAACAGCTCAGTCCTTTTACGACGTGCAGTCCTGCGCGGATTGCCTTTGCCTGGGTGGACCACTCGGCATCGCTTCGGTTGACGTGGGGGCCGAGGACGCGTATGCCGTGGCGGATTGCGTCCCAGACGTAGATTCGCATGGGGTACATGCCGTGGTGATTGTTGAACAGTGAGGCGTAGAACGCCAGCGGGAAATGCGCCTTGAGCCAGGCGGTCTGCCATGCGATATTCGCGTAGACGGTGGCGTGGGCCTTGCAATAGCTGTATGCGGCAAAGCGGAGGATGCTGTCCCAGATGGTTTCGGCGGTGCGGCGGTCTATGCCGGCGGATCGGGCTCGCGAATAAACGAAGTCGATGTACTGCTGCTGGAGTCGTTCGGGCGCGACTTTTTTGGAGACCTCGGAACGGAAGCGGTCTGCTTCGGCGACACTGTAGCCGGCGACCTCGACGGCGAGTCGCATTACGTCCTCCTGGTAGAGCAGGACGCCATAGGTGTCGCCGAAGACCTCCTGGAGTTTGGGGTGGAGGTACGTGAAAGGTTTTTTGTGGACGTGTCTTTCGATGTACTCCGCCTTCATTCCGCCGGCTGCGGGTCCGGGTCGGATGAGGGACAGGGCGATTGCGACGTCGCGCCGGTTTCGGATCTTCAGGCCTCTGAGGAGCTGTCTCATTCCGGGTGATTCGCACTGGAAGACGCCGAAGCTGTCTCCCCGGCTGAGCATGTCGGCGGTCTTCGGGTCTTCGGCGTCGATTCGGTCGATATCGATGCTCTGGGGGCCTATGATGGCGGCGGCTTCCTGGACGGTGGAGAGGGAGCGGTTGCCCAGCAGGTCGATCTTGACGAGTCCGGCGGCTTCGGCGGCGTCCTTGTCGTACTGCGTTACGATGACGCCCTTGGCGGCCATCTGGAGGGGGGAGAGTTCGGCGACGGGTTGGGGTGCGATGACGATGCCGCCGCAGTGGACACCGACGTGGCGGGGGACATCGAGGAGTTTTTCGGCGAGCTTGTAGATTGCTCGCTGGGGGTGTTCGCGTCGTCGTCGGACGAGTTCGTTGATTTGCGGCGGGGCGAGTCCGAGGGCGCGGGCGACGTCACGGACGGCACTGCGGTAACGGTATCGGTTGAGGGTTGAGATCATCGCAACGTTGTCGTGTCCCCAGTTTTCGTAGCAGAAGCGGATCACGTCGTCGCGGCGGCGCCAGCAGAGGTCGACGTCGATGTCGGGGCAATCTTGTCGGCCGGGGTTCATGAAACGTTCGAAGTACAGGTTGTGTTCGATGGGGCAGACACGCGTGAAGCCCAGGACGTATGCTACGAGCGAGCCGGCGGCGGAGCCTCGGACGTCTACGGCGATGTTGTTGCGTTTGGCGAAGTCGACTATCTGCCTGACGACGAGGAAGTAGTCGCTGAAGCGGTTTTTTTGAATCACGGAGAGTTCGTGTTCGAGGCGTTTGACAATGTCGCGCGTCAGGATGCGGTATCGTTTTGGGAGGCCGAGATGGCATAGCCTTGACAGTTCCCTGTCCGGTGATGTGCCGCCGAGCAGTTGGACTTTGGGCAGAAACAGTCCGCCGTCGAGGAGGTCGAGCGTGCAGCGGTGCATGATCTCTTCGTTGGCGGCCAGTGCATCGGGGGATTGTCTAAACGACGCCTGGAATGTTGGGCAGGAGGGCAGCTTTTGTGAGCGGCGGTCCGGGGGGCCGGCGCCGTTTACACTGAGGCTGCGGATGCGCGAGAGCAGCTTTGCAATGGCGATGTCGGTTTCGTCGATCGCGTTGAAGGCGCCGCAGGCGATGGGTCGGATGTCTTTTGGGGGGACAGTTTGGCGGGCGGACGGATCGAGGGAGGCGGCGAAGAGATTTTGGCGAGGCATGATATCGGCGAGGGCTTCGAGCAGTATGGGGCAAGAGACGATGCAGATGACGCCATCATGGTATTGTCGGAGCTGGCGGACGAGATCGAATTGCGCGTCGAGGTTTCGTGCGGTTGTGATTCGGCAGAGATTGCGGTATCCATTTCGGTTTTCGGCCATCAGGACGGCGTGCTGGGTATCGGTAATGATTTCCACTCCGAGTATCGGCTGGATGTCGAGTTTGCGCGAGCAATCGAACAGGTCCACGGCTCCGTGCATGGCGTTGACGTCCGCCAGGGCGACGGCTGCATAGCCGTACCGGCGTGCACTTTCCACCAAACGCTGAACTGAGACAGCGCCTCTTAAGAGACTGTAATAGCTTCTGCATGCAAGCGCCGCACTGCGCATACCAGTACCTCTCGTGCAAAAACGAGTGTTTCTCAGACGTTGTCGGCGATGGCCGGATTTACCTTTCGATCGATCTGATGCAGCCTGTAACCTTACCAACTATACGAATTTGCCGCTCGCAGCGTTTTATGTATCGTGTTTTGTATTTGCCGCGGCGGTTGGCGGGCTTGAGCGCTATTCGATCTTTTTGAAAGTAGACGCGTTTTACCGTTGCCTCGTCTTCAAGCATCACCACGGCGAGGTCTCCGTCGGCGGACTGGCTCTGTGGTCGAACCACCACGAGGTCTCCGTCCATTATGCCTTCGTCGATCATGCTGTCTCCTCGCACGCGGAGCAGGAAGACATTGTCCGTCAGGCCGAGCAAGGTCCGGATATCGAGGTATCGGTCGATGTTCTCGGCGGCGAGTATCGGCTCGCCGGCAGCGACGTGTCCCAGCAGGGGCACGCCTTCGGGCTGTTCGGTCTCGGCGAGATAGTCGGGTGAGAGGCGAATGCCGCGATGTCGGCCGGACCGCACGACGTATCCCTTGTTTTCGAGGTATGCCAGGATCTGACAGACCGAATTTTGCACCATGCCAAAGTGATCGGCAATCTCCTGCTGGCTGGGCGGATCACTTTGCCGCAGCCGCTTTTCTATGTAGGCCATTACCAGCCGTTGCTTTTCCGTCAGTGCCTGCATTTTTCGGGCTCCCATAAACCGCCGTCTTATATATGGTCAAATTACCATAAAGTCAATGCCGTGCTGTATTTTTTTTTGTGCAGGCCCAGCGAGCCGATGCGGTGATTTAATTCTGATGGTCTGTCACGTGAGTGCGCACAGGCAAACTGCCGCATCGTATAAGAGTTTGTCAAAAATGGCGGCTTTGCGAGGGCTAAGGAAATGCGCGAGAACAAAGAAATCGGCGGCAGGGAACGGGAAGTTCAGGTACCGATAAAGGGGTGGCGGACTATATCGGGCGATTTGACGGTTGTGGAAGGCGCCGAGGGCATCGTGGTGTTTGCACACGGCAGCGGGAGCAGCCGGCTTAGTCCTCGCAATCGTTACGTTGCGCAGATATTGCAGGAGAAGGGGCTGGCGACGTTTCTTGTGGATTTGCTGACTCCGACGGAGGAGTCGATAGACGCTGTCTCTCGCAATCTGCGGTTCGATATAAAACTGCTTACGGACCGTGTGATTAGCGCCGTCCGGTGGATTCGCCAAGAGGATGAGACCAGCAGGCTGAGGATAGGATGCTTCGGGTCGAGTACCGGTGCGGCCGCTGCACTGAGCGGCGCGGCACGGCTGCCTGGTGACGTGTCGGCGGTGGTGTCCCGCGGTGGGCGGCCTGATCTTGCTGATCGGGATCTGGCAGGCGTTAAGGCGTCGACGCTGCTTATCGTCGGAGGCGATGACTCGGTGGTGATAGAACTGAACTGTGAGGCGATGGCGAAGCTTGCTTGCGAGAAGGAGATGGTAGTGGTTCCGGGGGCGGGTCATCTGTTCGAAGAGCCCGGGAAGATGGAACAGGTTGCCGAGGCTGCGGGGGAGTGGTTTGTAAAACACCTGATCGGTCAACCGGTGGGGGGAAGGCGAGTATAAACACGAATGTGCTTAGAAGCCGGAGGTTACCATGCAGACCAGAATACTCGGACGTACGGGATTGGAAGTTACGCGGATATCTTACGGGGCAATGGAACTGCGAGGGCGGCGCATATGGAACGGACGGCCGGTCAGCAATCGTCAGGCTGAGATCATCCTGAATGCCGTACTTGACAGAGGCATCAATCTGATCGATACGTCTTACGACTATGGGGCCAGCGAAGAGTCCATCGGCATGTTTCTGGCTTCTCGGCGTGATGAGTATGTGCTTGCCACCAAGTGCGGCTGTACGGTCGTATACCGCGGCTCCTATGACGACACGCCGCACATCTGGACGAAATCGAACCTGATGCACAACCTCGAGACAAGTCTGAGGAGGCTGAAAACGGATCATATCGATATATGGCAACTGCACAATCCGAGCGTTGACGACGCTCAGCATAATCACCTCGTGGATGTGATGGACGACGCGAAGCGGCAGGGGAAAGTGCGGTGGTGCGGCATTTCGACGACGCTTCCCGAAATCGAAACTTTTCTTGACTGGAATTTTTTCGATGTTTTTCAAATTCCGTATTCTGCGTTTCAGATGGAACATTATGAGGTGATATCGAAAGTCGCGCAAAGCGGCGCCGGGACGATTATCCGCGGTGCACTTGCGCAGGGACAGCCGGGGATAAGCTATCGCGGTCGGCGTGAGCGTTGGCTGCCGTGGCACAAGGCGAACCTGGAGGAACTTCGGGAGCCGCACGAGACTCCGACACAATTTGTGTTGAGGTTCACCTTGTCGCATCCGGACGTCCATACGGCTCTGGTGGGCACGCTTAATCCGGACCATCTCGCGGAGGACGTTCAGGCTGCCGAGGAAGGGCCTCTGTTCCAGGATGCGTATCGGGAGGCCAAACGCAGGCTGGAAGAGGTTGCCCATGTAAGCCGGGTGTAAAGGGCCGGCGATTGTGTATTTCGGCGGCCTGCCTGTTGCAGGCGGTGATGAGCCGCCTACGTGGCACGCAATTTAGGCACATCCCATCTTGAAGGCCCCGGCCTTATCGTTGACTTTCGGAGCAGATAGTGCAATAATATTGGGGCGGGTTCGTCTGAGTGGGGAGACAAGTTCGTTAAGGTGATTCCAGGAGTATATCTTGAAGATCCAGATGGCCTCTATGCTTTGCATTGCAATTGCGGTCCCGGCAATTGCGGTTTCGGCGAGCGAAGAGGGCGGGTTTGCGTCGGTTATCGAAGGATTCGACGGTGTGCCCGGGGACCGTCTTGCCGGATGGGTAGCGGTACGTTCGCCAGTGTTGTGGGACTGGTTTCTGCAGGACGGCGGCAGGGGGGTTTGGCGGTCGTTAGCGAACAAGAATGAGGCGTCGGTCAAATTGAAGCTTCGGATGCTGGCGCGGGTTACCGGCGAACTGGGGGAGGCGGGCGTGGAACTGGAAGAGGGGTCGAGGCGGCTGTATTCGTCGCCGACGATATCTGATCGTGAGTGGCTGGAACTCTACATCCGGGCCTGCAAGGAGCGGCGGGGCGCGCGTCTCGGTGCGGTGGCGGGAGGCTTGCCGCCGGTCATTTTCACCAAGCATTTCAACCTTGGCGGTTCGCATTACGCGTATACCGAGGCTTTGTCGGATGCGCAGCACGAGCGGAACTTCTTGCCGGGGTCGGCGCTGTGCCGGCTGGAGATGGATGGTCTGTTCGCACGGGTTACCACGCTGATTGAGGACGGCGAGGGTGTGATCCGTGACCCGGATGTTTCGTATGATGGAAAACACATTCTTTTTTCCTGGAAGAAATCCGACCGGGGCGACGATTATCATCTGTACGAGATGGATGCCGACAGCGGCGAGATTCGGCAGATTACCTTTGGAGCGGGACATGCGGATTACGAAGGGGCATATCTTCCGAACGGGGATCTGATTTTCAACTCAACTCGGTGCGTGCAGATCGTCGACTGCTGGTGGACGGAGGTGAGCAACCTGTATACATGCGACCGAAACGGGTCGTATATGCGGCGACTTTCGTTCGATCAGGTGCATACGAACTTCCCGGCGGTGACGGCCGACGGTCGGGTGCTTTACACCCGGTGGGATTACAACGATCGGGGCCAGATATTCCCGCAGGCGCTGTTTGTCATGAATGCCGACGGCACGGCGCAGTCGGCGTTTTACGGCAACAATTCATGGTTTCCAACGACGATTCTCCATGCCCGTGAAATACCGGGCAGCGGCAGGGTGATTGCGATCGCCACCGGGCACCACAGTTTCCAGATGGGCAAGCTGATTCGCATCGACGTTTCGAAAGGTCGAGAGGAGAACTGGGGGGTGGAGATGCTCGCCCCGATTCGGCACGCCGAGGCCGTTCGGGTTGACGCCTATGGACAGGATGGCGAGCTCTTTGGGTATCCTTATCCGCTAACGGAGAATCAGTTTCTCGTGGCGTATTCTCCATTGGGGGGAGGTCCGGCGGATGCGCTTTTCGGGATCTATCTCATGGACGTCGATGGGCGGCGAGAGCTGTTGGCGGCCGATCGTACAATCTCATGCAATCAGCCGGTAGCCTTGCGGCCGCGACCGACGCCTCACATCCAGCCGAGCCTGGTTGATTACGGGCAGGAGAAGGGCACATACTACGTACAGGACGTGTACGCGGGTCCCGGATTAAAGGGCGTAAAGCGCGGCACGGTCGAACGGTTGCGTGTTGTTGCAATAGAGTATCGTGCCGCGGGCGTGGGCAGCAACGGCAACCACGGTCCCGCGGGCGGGGCACTGAGCAGCACGCCGGTGGCGATAGACAACGGCTGCTGGGACGTCAAGGTTGTATTGGGCGACGCGAAGGTCTACGCCGACGGCTCGGCGTGCTTCGACGTACCGGCTCGGACACCGGTTTATTTCCAGGCTCTGGACAAGAAGGGTCGCGCGGTGCAATCGATGCGAAGCTGGTCGACGCTGCAGCCGGGCGAGGTGCTGTCATGCGTCGGCTGTCACGAATCACCGAACGAAGCGCCGGCGGCGGTCCAGCGGAGGACGCTGGCCATGCGGGCAGGTCCGCAGAAGCTGGATCCGTTTTACGGATCGCCTCGCGGCTTCAGTTACCCCGTCGAGATTCAGCCGATCTGGGACAGGCATTGCGTGAGCTGTCATAACCCTCAGAGCGACAACCCGCGCGCCTCGGCGTACGACCTGCGGGCGACGGGTGTGCTGGACACCAGAGCGAAACGTTACTGGGCGCAGTCCTACCTGACCCTGACGGAGAGCGGGCGTCCCAACAGAATAGTCAATTGGCTGAACGTGCAGTCGGCGCCGCCGATGCTGCCTCCTTATCCGGGGGGGTCGGCAGACAGCGATTTGCTTAAGATGCTCGAAGACGGCCATTATGACGTGAAGCTGTCAGAGGAGGAGCGAGACAAAATCACCTGCTGGATCGACCTGCTGGTTCCGTTCTGCGGCGACTATCGGGAAGCGAACGCGTGGTCGCAGGAGGAAATCGACCGGTACGAGCATTTTCTGCAGAAGCGAAGAACGATGGAATTGCTGGAGCGCGAAAACCTCGCGGCACTTATGGCCGACGGAAAGCATTGACGAGAGAGCAGTAATGTGCAGTCTTTTTTACAACCTTGGGCGAATGGCGGGACCGAAGGTGCGCAAGGGCAAGTGGCTTTGGCAGTCGCTTGTCGGCAGCGAGTCGGAGGCTGTCGCGGCGGAATACGAAGTGGGGCGTGATCTGGCTGTTGAGGTCGCCCGTCAGGTCCGGGTCCGGACTGATGGCGACGCGGCCGTGCTCGTACGAGAAGTGGGGTCGCTTCTTGCAGCCCGCGTGGCGAACAAAAAGCGTAAGTTCACATTTGCCGTGCTCGAAAACCCCGAGCCAAACGCATTCGCTCTTCCGGGCGGGTTCATCTATCTCACTTCGGGATTAATTGGGCTGTGCCAGTCGGATCGGGACGAATTGGCGTTTGTCATCGGCCATGAGATGGCACACGTAGTCCGCGGTCACGCGATCGACCGGATTGTAAGCGACACCGCCGTGGGAGCACTGTCCAGTACTGCCGCAGCGCGAGGAACGCTTGGCGTGTGGATCAAACGTGTGGGCGTCCAGTTTCTACAGAGCGCCTATTCGCAGGATCGTGAATTCGAAGCCGACCGTTTTGGACATCGCCTGGTCCGGGCGGCAGGTTTCGATGTTGGAGCTCCAGAGCGTCTATTGAGGCGATTGTGCGATCTGGATGATCAAGGCAGGCTCGGTGAACTGACGAAGTATTTTTCCTCGCATCCGCCTCTCGGCGAGCGGGCCAACGCTGCATCGATCGAGTCTTCGTTTTGACTTCATTGGACGGGATTGCCGCTTTTTTGGTGATTTCTCGCAAGAAAACCGCCGCCAGATTCGTCTGGTGAGATGTTCCCGGTGGGGCAGAAGTCCATGTGTCTTTGCACCGTGCCCAAGAAACTGCCATAACGCACGCGACGCACAGCCGATATATGAGCGTCGGGCGGGACCATCGCAGGTTTCGGCCGGTATGGAAAAGATTGGCTGCCAGCTTGAAATTGCGGCCTGGGCATGATACATTATCGGTTCTTGGTATTTTGATAAAAACGGATACACAGAGGTTGTTCGTAGTTGGTGTGTTTGAGCGAGGGTGACAAGACATTTAGAGCGTCCGATATAGACGGCGTGTACTTTTTGCGAGCACGGCACCTGTTTTTGCGCGTTGTCTGGCGGGTTTTGCTGCTTGCGATCGGGGCTGGGGTGCAGTCGGGCTGCAAGTCTCCAACGGAGCATCGCCAGGAGGCCGACGAGGTGGCTTACAGTATCATTTCGGACAAGCAGCAGGAAGCTTTGGGAGCGGCCGAGCCGTTTACGATCGTTCGGTACAGCGATGTGCTGCGTTACCGACTGATCGTCGGTCAGCAACTGCCGATATCCACGGACGCATCCCTGGGAGTTTGGCATCTGCCGCCAGTTGAGCATTGGCCGGACCCCAATTACCTTGTTCCTCGCCACAGCCCGGACAGCCTGGTCAATGAGCGCAACGAGCTTGACCCCCTGACGGTTTTGCCGCGGGAGCCGGTTCGGATAGGGCTTATTCATGCTCTGCAGATCGGTGCTTATAACAACTTCGAGTATCAGAGGCAGAAGGAGGAGGTTTTTGGCGCGGCGCTCGATCTGGACTTGCAGCGGAATTTCTTCCGTTACCAGTACGCGCAGACGATTGCAGGCGAACTAACCGACGACAACCGCGATCCGGACAACAGCCGCACACAGGTCAAAGGCACATCGACGACAAGCTTCACGAAGCGGTTCGCCAATGGAGTCGATTTCGGTGCGAATCTTGTCCTTAACGTTGTCGATCTGCTCAGCGGCGGGGGTGCGTCGTCGCTGGGGTTGCGGGCGGATGCGTCGGTGAGCGTGCCGCTGCTCCAGGGTTCGGGCCGGCACATTCGCACATTTGCCCTGACAAATGCCGAGCGGGCGGTTGTTCACAAGATATACGATTTCGAGCGCTTCAAGCAGAACTTTGCCACTCAAGTCGCGGCGGGCTATCTTGGGGTGCTGAGCCAGGCCGACCAGATCCGCAACGCCGAAGAGAATTACAGGCGTCTTGTGGTAAGCGTGCGGCGCGCCCGTCGATTGGCCGACGCGGGGCAATTGACGGAAATCCAGGTGGATCAGGCGGTACAGGATGAACTGAGCGCCCGTGAGCGATGGATCGGCTCTCTTCAAAGTTACCAGAACAGCCTGGACGACTTCAAGCAGATGCTCGGTCTGCCGGTCGACGCGCTGATAGAACTGGAGCCGGACGAGTTGGACCGGCTGACGGCTACTGCGAAGACGGTGCTCCTTGCCCATGAACAGGTGGAAGCGGTCGAGGAACCGAACATGCCGATGGACGCGCCGATCTTTTTTGACGAACCTGGATACCGCAATCCGGGACGTTTGGAACTGGACAGCGATCTTGCGGTCAGGCTGGGACTTTCGAATCGTCTGGACCTGCAGAAGCGTCAGAGCGAGGTGCGCGACAAGCAGCGGGCCGTAGTAGTTGCGGCCGACAAACTGCGGGGGAAACTGACCATCGGAGCCGACGTGGACCTCGGGCGGAGCGTCAGTTCGGCATTGGACGACAACAGCACGCAACTGCGTTTGGATCGTGCGGCATGGACCTTTCCTCTTACGCTTGAGCTGCCGCTGGAGCGAACCGCGGAGCGCAACGAATATCGCAAGAGCCTGATTGCGCTGGAACAATCTGTGCGTGCGCTGGCGAGCACGGAGGACCAGGTTAAGAGCGAGATTAGAAGCCAGTTGCGTCGTCTGCTGTCGAGTCGCGAGAGCCTGCAGATTTCGGCACAGGGTGTGGAGGTCGCCCGCAAACGGGTGGAAAGCACCGATCTATTTCTGCAGGCCGGGCGTGCACAGATACGCGACGTTCTGGAAGCGCAGCGGTCATTGTTGTCGGCGCAGAACGCCTTGACCTCAGCGGTGGTGAATTACAGGACAGCAGAACTGAACCTCCAGCGCGACATGGGGGTACTGCAAGTCGATGAAAACGGATTGTGGCGGGAATTTGACCCGGAGGACATGGAGCAATGACACAGAAGAACAGCACAATCATGAAGACGGCAGTTGTTCTGGCGGTGGTGGTTCTGGTTCTTGCAGGCACGGCTTTCAAGCTGGCTGCAACCGACGACGACGGCCTGGCCCTGGCTCCGACCTTTGTGGTCCAGGAGGGGCCGCTGACCATCAGCATCAGCGAGTCGGGCACGATCAAGGCTCGCGACCAGGAAGTCATCAAGAGCCAGGTCGAGGGCACCACGACGATACTGTGGGTGATTCCCGAGGGCACGCATGTCAAGCGTGGGGATATCCTCGTGGAACTTGACGCCAGCAATTTGTTGGACAAACGGATCGATCAGCAGACCTTGACGCAAAACGCCGAGACTTCGTGGATCGCCGCGCGCGAGTCTCTGGCGGTTGGCAAGAACCAGGCACAGGCTGATATCGAGCTGGCGGCGCTGACACTGGAGTTTGCGAAGCTGGACCTTGAGAAATATACGGGCCAGAAAGGCGAATACGAAAGCCAGAAGACCGAGGCCGAAGCCAGCATCAAGCTTGCCCAGGAGGAGCTGCTTCGTGCCGAAGAGAAGCTCAAATGGTCCAAGAAGCTCGCCGCGGAGAAATACATTTCCTCGACGGAACTGCAGACGGATGAGCTTGCGTGGAACAAGGCGGTTCTTAACCTTGAACTTGCCAGGAACAGACTGAATCTGCTGGAGGACTTCACGTACAAACGTCAACTGGCGCAACTGAACAGCGACGTCAGCCAGGCCGAGATGGCGCTGGAGCGCGTCAAGCGCAGCTCTTCAGCGAAGCTGATTCAGCTTGAAGCCGAGCTCCGGGCCGCGGAAGCCAAGTTTCAGCGGGAGAAGACCAGACTGGCCAAGATCGAGGACCAGATAAGTAAGGCGACGATTGTAGCGCCCGCCGACGGTATGGTGGTTTATGCGTCCAGCGCCAAAGGCAGTTGGCGAGGAAACCAGGAGCCCCTCGAAGAGGGGCAGACGGTTCATGAACGTGCTGAGCTGATATACCTGCCGACGACCGATTCGGTGAAGGCCGAAATCAAGGTGCATGAGTCCAGCATGGAAAAAGTCAAGGTTGGTCTGCCGGTTGCGGTTACGGTTGACGCTCTGCAGGGCAAGACGTTCAGCGGCGAGGTGGCGAAAATCGCGCTCTTGCCGGACGCTGCCAGCATGTGGATGAATCCGGATTTGAAGGTTTACGCCACGGAGATATTCCTGCTCGGCGACAGCACGGGTCTGCGTACTGGTATGAGTTGTCGGGCCGAAATCATCGTGGACCGTTACGACAACGTCGTCCATATTCCCGTTCAGGCAGTCGTGCGGATCGGTCGCAAGCCGACCGTATACGTTCGTGAAGGGGGAAGATTCGTTGAACGCCATGTCGAGATCGGCCTGGACAATAACCGGATGGTTCACATTAAGAGCGGTCTTGAGCCTGGGGACACTGTTTTGCTGACGCCGCCGCTTGCCCCGGCAGAAGTCCGGCAGCCGGCGGACGTTGAGCAACGGGATCGGCCGGAGATGCCGCCTGTGCCGGTAGAGTTTTCCGAGGGGGGTAACGGAGGATCAAACGCCGGCGGCAGAGGCGACGAAAGCGTGCCTTATGGCGAGCGCCCCGCCAGATCGCCCGGGGCCGCAGGGCAGGGTGCGGGGATGGGACGGCAGAGGCCGGACGAACAGAGACAGAACGACTCCGGCGGGGGCAACTGATGCACACGGCTGGCGGAAAATCGCACGACCGGGCGGTTATTGCGCTGGAAAATGTGCGAAAGACGTATGTTATGGGCAGCACGGAAGTGCATGCACTGGCGGGCGTGAGCATTGCGTTTCATCCGGGGGATTTCTGGGCGATCATGGGACCAAGCGGTTCGGGCAAAAGCACTATGCTCAACATCCTGGGGTGTCTGGACCGGGTGAGTTCGGGCACGTACATTCTCGAAGGCAACGATGTGAGCAAGATGGAGGACGACGCACTTAGCGAGGTTCGTCTGACACACCTTGGGTTCATATTCCAAAGCTTCAATCTGATCCCTCAACTGACGGTTCGGCGGAACATTGAGCTTCCGCTGTACTACCTTGGCTGGGAGCCGGAACGGAGCGGTGCGCGGGCGGTGGAGCTGGCGGGCATGGTCGGTCTTGACGGTCGGCTTGATCATCGGCCGACGGAACTTTCGGGCGGTCAGATGCAGCGTGTAGCCATTGCCCGCGCGCTTGCCAATGATCCGCGGATCCTGCTGGCCGACGAACCTACAGGCAATCTGGACACGGCCACGGGCGCCCAGATACTTGAGGTGCTCAGTCAGCTTAACCGAGAGGGCAAGACCATTGTGATGGTAACTCACGAATCCGACGTTGCCAGCCATGCCAGGCGTTGTCTTCATATGCGCGACGGGTGTATCGAGAGGATCGAGGAGAACTGATGGCCCGAAGCAGAATAATTCGCAACATCCTGTTAGGCATCGAAAACCTGCTGCTGCACAAGCTGCGCACGTTTCTGACCATGCTTGGGGTCGTGTTCGGCGTTGGCTCGGTTGTTGCGATGCTGTCCGTCGGGGAAGGAGCCAGCCAGGAGGCTCTTGACCAGATACGCAAGATAGGGAGCAATAACATACTCGTGAACTCGATCAAGGCGGTGGAGGATGTGACGTCGTCGTCGACCCGCGTTAACATGAGCATCTATGGGCTGACATACGAGGACCAGAGACGCATTGAGGAGACATTCAGCGGGATCAAGCAGACCGTTCCCGTCAAGCTAATCCGCAAGGAATGCCGCATCGGGGAGCGCGCTCTCGAATTGCGCGTGGTCGGCACTCTGCCGGCGTGGTTCGAGCTGCTTCAGCGGGACGTGGTTGCCGGGCGCGTCCTCACGGACTCAGACGTGCAAAGCCTTGCCGGCGTAGTCGTTCTCACCGAATACGGCGCCCGCAGGCTGCTTGCAGCGGAGAACACTATCGGCCGAACGCTTCGCGTGGGCTCCAGTTATTTCGAAATTGTCGGAATAGTGAGGAGTGAAGGGGGACTGGCCGGGAACATCCAGATGCCGGACGAGCAGATCGACGCCTACATACCGATAACCGTTGCCCGCGAGCGATTTGGCGATATCGCAACGATGCGAAGCGCCGGCGGCTACAGCCGCGAGATGGTGGAATTGCACCAGTTGATCGTAGAGGCCGACAGCATGGACAACGTCGAGTCGGTGGCAAAGGGAATTGAAGCAATGCTGGCGCGTTTTCACAAGAAAGAGGACTATCGCGTGAGCGTTCCGCTTGCGCTGCTGCGACAGGCCGAGGCCACCAAACGCACCTTCAACATCGTGCTGGGATCGATTGCCGCAATCAGCCTCCTCGTTGGCGGCATCGGCATTATGAATATCATGCTGGCTTCGGTTACTGAACGCACCCGCGAAATCGGTGTTCGCCGCGCCATAGGCGCAAAGCGAAGGCAAATTATCAGCCAGTTCCTGATTGAAACGATTGTGCTTTCGACAGTGGGCGGGCTCATAGGCATTGCGCTTGGCATGTTCATCCCGTGGCTCATAACGTACTTCGCGGGCATGCCCACAATAGTGACTCTTAAGAGCGTTCTGCTCTCCGTGGGTATAAGCATCGCCGTGGGCGTGGTCTTCGGATTGTACCCGGCCGTACGCGCAGCCAAGGTCGACCCCATAGTAGCCCTGCGCCACGAGTAAATGCTTCCGCTGCAAAGGCAGCAGACGCCGACATCAAACTACTCGTCCTGATTCACATCGGGAAGCACTCCGATTTCCACTTCGACGGTTTGCATCTGACCTTCGCGATAGAACTCTACCTGGGCCATTGTGCCAGGCTCGAGTTCGGATACTACAAGCTGAAGATCATAGCTGTTGGCAATCGCGTTGCCGTCTACACTGACGATCACGTCCTCGGGCTCAATGCCGCCGCTGTCGGCCGGACCGTCCGGCTCCACGGCAACAACCATCGCGCCTTCTTCATCCGGCAGCCCCAGCCGTTCGGTCATCGGTGCCCGCACGTCCTGTATCTGCACGCCCAGATAGCCGCGTACCACCTCACCCCTTTCGATGAGCTGCTCCATAACCGTCCTTGCCGTGTTGGACGGAATAGCCAGTCCGATACCTTGAAATACGGCCTGCGAGCCGACTATCGCCGTATTCACACCGATGACTTCCGCCCGCATATTGACCAGAGGCCCGCCCGAATTGCCTGGGTTGATGGCTGCGTCGGTCTGAATATATGTCTCGTATATTTGACCTGTCGTCCTTCCCTTGGCGGAAATGATGCCCGCCGTTACGGTATGCGCCAGACCCCTGGGCGCCCCGATGGCCAACACCAGATCTCCGACGTCGGCCTGCTTGCTGTCGCCCAGGGATGCCGCAATAAGGTCATCGGCTTCGATCTTGACCACTGCCAGGTCGGTTCTGGCGTCCGTGCGTATCCACTCGGTGTTGAAAGAACGCCCGTCGGCCAGGATCACCTGCACCCGGTCCGCGTCGCGCACCAGGTGCCAGTTGGTTAGAATGTACCCGTTGTCCGCGTCTACTATGATGCCGCTGCCGACGCCGACCTGGAAAAGCTCCGGCGGTTGTCCTTGTCGGCCGCGCCTGGGCGGCAGATCAGGTATTCCCCGGCGTCCCTGCGCGTCATCCAACTCGATCCGTTCCGCCGCCGCTACGACGACCACCGCCGGGATCATGGTCCTTGTCACAGCCCTGAAAAGCGGCGACAGCACATCTTGTTCGGGCAATTCATCGAGCGGTTCACCCTGTGCCGCGGTTTGTGCCATGCCGTTTTGGCCTATCTGCCCGATCAGAACGGGCACGTACAGAACTGCCGCTGCAATGACTGCTGTGCCTGCAATCCATGCGACTGTTTGAGTCCTTTTTTTCATCGTTCTGCCCCCTGTTTCTGAGTGGTTCCGGCGCCGATATACACATATTGAGCCATCCCGCCGTGTCTAACTCGGTTCGCAGCCTGCCATACTTGAATGAACAGTATCTCGTTTGCGGCGGTAAAGCAAATCAGGCGGTGACGTCGGGACGTTCCGAGCCAAAAGCACTTTACATTTTCAACGATTTATGGATAATAATGAGGGGGGCTACATACGTTGATGTTGGAGGTTGTGCAAATGAACAGAGTGAGCAGGTTTTTTATTATTTCAATTGGAGCATTTTGCGTCCTGTACCTGGCTGGATGCAACGAAGCACAAGTAAAGGAGACCGAGGTGCAGGAATTCGTAACGGCGCATGTCGAAAAAATCAGGCCGATGGAGAAGGAAACCAATCTCGCCGCCTGGACCGCGGAAAATACCGGCCGCGACGAGGATTTCGACCGCTTGAGCGAACTGGAACTTGCCCTCAGGCAGGTCTACGCCAACGCGGATGAGTTCGCATATATCAAGGGCATTAAAGAAAGCGGCGGACTTGCCGATGCGCGTCTGAACAGGCAGGTCGAGGTACTCTATCGCGCCTATCTCGCAAATGAGATCGAACCCGACCTGCTCAAGCAGATTGTTGAGTTGAGCACTGATGTCTCCAAAAAGTTCAACACCCACCGCGGAACCATCGACGGACAACCGGTCACTGACAACCAGATCAAGGAGATACTCAAGACCGAGACGGATTCCGATAAGCGCATGAAGGCATGGCTTGCCGGCAAGCAGGTGGGCGCGGCCATAGCCGCCGACGTCGTTCAACTTGTCAAGCTGCGCAACTCCGCGGCGCGGCATCTGGGCTTTGAGAACTATCACACGTTCTCGCTGACCTTGTCGGAGCAGGACGTGGGAGAGCTGGATGCGATATTCGATAAGCTGTACGAACTGACAGATGCCCCGTTTCGCGAACTCAAGGCGGAACTGGATGTGATCCTGGCGGAGAACTATGAGATACCGCTGACGGCTCTTCGTCCCTGGCATTATCATGATCCGTTCTTCCAGGAAACGCCGCTGGTGCTGAGTCTCGATCTTGACGCCTACTATAAAGGCAAAGACATCGTTGAACTGGCGCGCCGGTTTTACGCGGGCATCAATCTTCCGGTGGACTCGGTCCTGAACAACAGCGATCTTCATGAACGCGAAGGCAAGAGTCCGCACGCGTTCTGCACCGATATCGACCGGCAGGGCGACGTCCGCATCCTCTGCAACGTAAAAGACAACGAAAAATGGATGGAGACGACGCTGCATGAGTTGGGTCACGCCGTTTATGCGAAGTTCTACGACGGGCGGATGCCGTGGCTGCTGCGGGATTCGGCTCACATTTTCACGACGGAGGCGATTGCGATGTTCTTCGGGCGGCTCAGCGGCAACGCCGACTGGATGCAGCAAACGCTCAATCTTACCGATGTGGATCGCGACAAGATCGCCGGCGTAGGCGCAAAATACGCGCGGCTCAAGCAGCTTATCTTCGCCCGCTGGGCCATGGTGATGTACAATTTCGAGAAAGAGCTTTACGCAAATCCGGATCAGGACCTCAACGGCCTCTGGTGGCGGCTGGTTAAGAAATACCAGTATGTAACACCTCCCGGCGGCCGCGACGCCCCCGACTGGGCCGCCAAGATTCACATCGCCTCGGCGCCTTGCTACTATCACAACTATCTCCTCGGCGAGCTGCTGGCGTCCCAACTGCACAACCATATCGTGAAGAACGTGCTCAAGCTCGAATCCGACGAGGGCGTCTCATACGTGGGCAAGCGCAAAGTCGGCGACTACCTTCGCAATAATGTTTTTGAGGTCGGTCGCGAGTATCACTGGAACGAGATGATCCGCCGCGCAACCGGCGAGGAACTAAACCCGGAATACTTCGTGGAGCAGTTCGTCCGAGCGGGCAAATAGACAGTCAGGCAGTTTATCCGAAAGAGAGCAGCATGCGCATTAAGACTGCGTCCGCCAATCGCCGTGCAATAGCGGCTCTAACGGTATTGATCGGCTTTGCCTCGGCTCAGGTCGCATTTGCCTCGCCCGGCATATTCAACGTTCGCGATTTCGGCGCCGCCGGCGACGGCAAGACGCTGGACACCGCCGCAATCAATAAGGCCATAGATGCATGTGCCGAGGCGCAAGGCGGACGGGTCGTCCTGACGCCGGGCCGCTACGTCTCGGGCACGATCCATCTCAAGAGCAACGTTACGCTGTTCATAGAGGCGGGCGCCCGCCTGGTCGGCACGACACAGCTTGACGCCTATCAGCACCCCACGCCGCCGAAAGACATGCCCGAAGCGAAATGGGGCAAGTGGCATCGCGCCCTGATACTTGCCGGCGGCGCAGAGGACATCGCCATAATGGGCGGAGGAATAATCGACGGCAACAAGGTCTTCGATCCCACTGGCGAAGAACGCATGCGCGGCCCGCACACGTTCGTATTCGTTGACTGCAAGGACGTCAGCGTGCGCGACGTTACCTTCGTCGACTCGGCCAACTATGCGATATTCTTCATGGTCAGCGACCGCGTCGACGTCCATAACGTGAAATTCACCGGTGGCTGGGACGGTGTTCATTGGCGTGGATCGCCCGACCGGCCATGCCGCGACGTAAGCATCGTTAACTGCCGCTTCTACACCGGCGACGACGCGATCGCGGGGCGGTACTGGCACAATACGCTGATCAGCGGCTGCATCATCAATTCGTCATGCAACGGCATACGGCTGATCGGACCGGCCGAGCACCTGATCATCCACGACTGCTTGTTCTACGGTCCCGGCGTCGAACCGCACCGGACTTCCAACCGCTACAACATGCTGGCGGGAATAAACCTTCAGCCAGGCGGGTGGGATGCGACGATGGGTGCGCTCGACAACGTGCTTATCTCGGACATAACGATGCACAACGTCTCGACGCCGCTGCATCTTTCCGTCAAGCCGGGCAATATGGCCGGGCGGATCACGGTGGACCGGCTCACGGCGACAGGCGTGTACCGGGCGGCGTGTTCGGCGGAGAGCTGGGCGGAGACGCCCATCGAAGATGTTACGCTGCGGGACGTGACGGTTGAGTATACGGGCGGGGGCTCCGTACAGCAGGCACAGATGACCGTCAAGGCGCCGGGTGTTGATGCGCGCCCCTTGCCCGCATGGGGCTTATACGCAAGGCAGGTCAAGCACCTTGAACTGGACAACGTGCGGCTCCGTCTGCAGAAGGAGGATGTCCGTCCTGTGGTTATCGCCGACAGTGTTGAGAGGATTACATTCCGGGACTTCGATTATCCAGCCTCGGCCGAACCATCAAAGGATATGCGCTTTAATGACGTGAAAGCCGTCGTCGGCCGGGATCGCGAGAATAACCCGCATTACTAACGTTATCGATATGGGGCAAAGCTTATGCAGCGGCTTGGTACGATTCTCATCGCAACCGTCCTTGCGGCAGGGGGGTGTATGACCACACAGGAGCGCCTGACAAAAGCATTCATAGATCGCCACGTGCAGACGGTCGCACCGTTGCGCGCCGAGGCAAATCTGACGCTTTACGATGCGGAAGTCTCCGGCCGCGCAGAGGATTTCGAGAAACTCAAGCAGTTGCGGCTTCAAATCCATGACATCTATGCAAATCGCGACGACTTCGAATTCCTGTCGCGCATGAAGGCCTCCGGAGAGGTCAGAGAACCCCGTCTGGCGCGTCAGCTCGACAAACTGTTTCTGGCTTACCAGACCAGCCGAATGGACCAGCAGCTTCTCAAAGATATCATTGCCCTCGGCACCGCCATTACCGAAAAATACAACAACCATCGCGGCAGCATTGACGGCGAAAAAGTCACCATGACCGAGATTTACCGCATAATGACCGCCGAACCGGATGCGGGGCTTCGCAAGAAGGCGTGGCTGGCCAGCAAAGAGGTCGGTAATGTCGTCGTGGACGATTACCTGCGTCTGGTGAAGATGAGAAATGAGGCGGTGCGGGCCCTGGGCTATTCCAGTTACCACACATACGCGCTGGCGGCGGGCGAGCAGTCGGTCGAAGATGTGGATCGAATCTTCGATGAGCTCGATGCGCTTACCGCCGAACCCTTCGGCGCACTAAAGGCGGAACTGGACGCCATCCTGGCCGCTGGTTACGGGATTGCCGTCGAAGACCTCCGGCCGTGGCATTATCATGATCCGTTCTTCCAGCGAACGCCGCTGGTTTACGAACTGAACCTCGACGAATACTATGCCGGGCATGACGTCGTCGAGCTTTCCAGAAAGTACTTTGCAGGCGTTGGTTTGCCGGTCGACGACATTCTCGCCCGCAGCGACCTCTATGACAAGCCCGGCAAGAACCCGCATGCGTTCGCCGAAGACATTGACCGCTGCGGCGACGTCCGCATTCTTGCCAATGCCGTTAACGACGAGCGATGGATGGAGACCATGCTCCACGAGCTTGGCCATGCAGTATATTTCAAGTATCACGATCCCGCCGAGCCGTATCTCCTTCGCGAGCCCGCGCATGCCTTTACTACCGAGGCCGTCGCCATGTTCTTCGGTCGTCTCTCCCGCAACGCCGCATGGATGGAGGCGATGCTCGGATTAACCGCCGCGGAGCGAAAGGCCGTCGAAAAGGTCGCATTCAAATACCTGCGGTTCCAGCAGGTGCTCTTTGCCCGCTGGGCTATGGTCATGTACAACTTTGAGAAGGCCGTCTATGCCGACCCTGACCAGGACCTCAACACGCTGTGGTGGGATCTTGTCGAAAAGTACCAGCTCGTTCGCCGGCCCGAAGGGACTCCCGACGCCGGCTGGGCGTCCAAGCTCCACTTCACAGTCGCGCCGTGCTATTACCACAACTACATGTTGGGCGAACTCCTCGCTTCGCAGTGGCATAACTACATCGTTGAAAACGTGATGCGGCGAGCCAGCGGCGAAGGCGTTGCTTATGTGCAGGATGAACGCCTCGGTGAATACTTCCGGACCAGCGTCTTCGCCCCTGGCGCGGTCTACCCCTGGAATGAGATGATCCTGCGCTCGACCGGCGAGCACCTCACGGCCCGATATTTCGCAATGCAGTTCATCGACTGACGCCGCATTCGTCATAACCCTGCACGCTGAGCATCGCTTCCGCTCGGAAGGGACCGTACAGGCGACGCCGCATGCTTTTCCTTTGCATCGCGCGGTTCGGAAAGTTAGAATAAGCCCTCCGTGCAGACATGAAACGGTCCCTGCAACCGGGACCGCAACAAGAAACGGAAAGGACACTGATGGCTTTGCAGCAACCGAAAACACTTGCGGAAATCACGGTCAAGGCCGTTATACTCGGCATCCTGCTTTCGATGGTCCTGGCGGCGGCGAACGCGTACCTAGGACTGTTTGCGGGCATGACGGTGTCGGCGTCGATCCCGGCGGCGGTGGTCTCAATGGGCATTCTGCGGCTGTTCCGCAAGAGCAACATCCTGGAGAACAACATCGTGCAGACGGCGGCGTCGGCTGGGGAGTCGCTGGCGGCGGGCGTCATCTTCACGCTGCCGGCGCTTGTGATCCTGGGTTTCTGGGACGATTTCTCCGGCAGGAATTTCTGGTGGATTACAATTATCGCGGCATTCGGGGGGATGTTGGGCGTGCTGTTCACCATCCCGCTTCGGCGATCGCTCATCGTCGAGGGCAAGCTGCAATTTCCCGAGGGCATCGCCACCGCCGAGGTCCTGGAGACGGGCGAAGAGGGTGGCAAGGGTGTTTGGATAATCGCCAAAGCCGCCCTGGTTGGCGGGCTGTTCAAGATGGGCGCAAAAGGCATCGGCCTCTGGCCTGAAGCACTTGAAGGCGCCACTCGCATCAGGGGCGGTCTGCTCTATGGCGGCTCCAATCTCAGTCCGGCGCTGCTTTCGGTCGGCTACATAGTGGGCCTTAACATAGCGGTGCTGATCTTCCTCGGCGGGGCGGCGAACTGGTACATCGCCATTCCCATCTGTGCGGCATTGTCCGACGGTAGCGAGCACGTCGACAACGTGTCTTTTGCATATTCGCTTTGGTCCACGCAGACTCGTTATATCGGCGTCGGCGCGATGCTGGTGGGGGGGCTGTGGACAATTGTCAAGATGCGGCGTTCGCTGTTGAGCGGCATCACCAGCGGCCTGCGGGCATACCGAACCCTCGGCGGCGATGCAGCCGCAATCGAGCGCACCGAAAAAGACATGCCAATGAAGTATATACTCTGGCTGATCATCGGATCGGTGGTGCCGCTGTTCATCGTCTACCAGATCTTTGTTCAGAACGTCGCCATCACGCTGCCGATGGCTGTGGTCATGCTGCTTGCCGGTTTCGTCTTCTCCGCCGTAGCCGGTTACATGGCGGGGCTTGTGGGCTCTTCCAACAATCCTATCTCCGGCATCACAATTGCCACTGTCGTGCTGTCTTCGCTTATGCTTCTCGTTCTGATGGGCAAGGACGCACCAAACGGTCCGGCGGCGGCCATCATTATCGGCTCGGTCGTCTGCTGCGCCGCCGCCATTGCAGGCGATAACATGCAGGACCTCAAGGCAGGCCGCATCGTGGGTGCAACGCCCTGGAAACAGCAGGTCATGCAGATGATCGGCACGCTCTCCGGGGCAATAGTCATTGCGCCCGTGCTCATGCTGCTGCACAAAGCCTACGGCTTCAAAGGTCAGGAAGGCGCCGGACCGGATGCACTTGCCGCGGTGCAGGCCAATCTCATGGCTTCAGTGTCGAGGGGCGTCTTTCGCGGCGAGATGCCGTGGAACTTCGCGTTCATAGGGATGGGAGTAGCGGCGGCGATTATAGCAATGGATCTTGTGCTTGAGGCCAGAAAGAGCCGTTTCCGAACGCCGGTGCTTGCAGTCGCCATCGGCTTCTACCTGCCGCTGGAACTGTCGGTGCCGATCTTCTTCGGAGGTCTCATTCACTGGGCCGTTAATGCCTTCCGCAAGGCCGCCGGCAGAACTGGCGAACAGATCGAAGGCTCATCTCGCAGCGGTCTGCTGTTTGCCTCCGGCCTGATCACCGGTGAGGCGCTCATGGGCATACTTCTTGCGATACCCATCGTCATACTGAAGCAGTATGACGTTGACCTGCCGTATCTGACCTTCGGCGGCTATCCCGCGGGCAAACTTCTGGGTACGGTGCTCCTCATCGGCGTCGCATTCTGGCTGTTCAAGGTCGCGCTGGAAAAACAGAAAGAATAATCTCTCCTGGCAAGGAAGAACGGGACATGAAGGCAATAGTCAAAACAGCACCGGCCGCCGGACTCGAACTCAAAGACATGCCGGAGCCGGCTTTCGGCATTAACGACGTGCTCATCCGTATTGTCAAGACCGCTATCTGCGGCACGGACGTGCACATATACAACTGGGACCAGTGGGCACAGAAAACCATCAAGCCGCCCATGATTCTCGGGCATGAATTCGTCGGCACCGTCGCGGACATTGGCGCAAACGTCCATGACTTCAAACCCGGCGACCTCGTTAGCGGCGAAGGTCACGTAGTCTGCGGCCACTGCCGCAACTGCCTGGCGGGGCGGCGCCACCTGTGCAAAGCGCCGACCGGTATCGGCGTCAATCGCGACGGAGCCTTTGCCGAGTACCTCTCCATTCCACAGTCCAATGTCTGGTACTGTGACAAGAGAATTCCCACTGAACAGTTGAGCTGTTTCGATCCCCTCGGTAACGCTGCCCACACCGCGCTCTCCTTCAATGTCGTCGGCGAAGACGTACTCATAACCGGAGCCGGCCCCATCGGCATAATGGCCGCCGCAATTGCGCGCAAGGTAGGCGCCCGCTACATCGTCGTTACCGATGTCAATCCCTACCGCCTCGATCTTGCAAGGAAAATGGGCGCCACCCGCACCGTCGACGTCCGCACCGAAAAGCTTGAAGACGTCGCCGCCGAGCTCAAAATGAAAGAAGGCTTCGACGTCGGCCTCGAAATGTCCGGAAATCCCGATGCCCTGCGCAGTATGCTTGCAAATATGTGCCACGGCGGAAAGATCGCGCTGCTGGGCATCCTCCCGCCGACCCAGATCGACTGGGACTACATCGTCTTCAACGGCCTCACCATCAAAGGCATCTACGGCCGCGAGATGTACGAGACATGGTACAAAGTAACAATGCTCATCCAGTCCGGCCTCGACATCTCCCCCGTCATTACCCACTGCTTCCACTACACCGAATTCGAAAAAGGCATAGAGGCAATGCGCTCAGGCAATTCCGGAAAAGTAATCCTTGACTGGTCCCAAACCCGGTGAAAGGCATTGCAATGAGCAAATCGCAGTTGAAATCCATGTGGATTGGCATCGGTATCGTGATCGTCATGGCCCTGTTCCCGCCCTGGATCGGCAGCAAGAACAATGGTCCGGTGGGCTTCGCCGGCTACTCGCTAATCTACAAACAGCCGAAGTACACCATACCGTCCAGTAGAGTATACACCATCGGCCCCGACGGAAAAAGGACCGATCACAGCCGCCCTCGCACTCGAAGGCATTACGGTCAAGCGCAAGTCGATTACCGCTTGCTCTCCCTTCAGGTATTCCTTGTCCTCCTAATTACCTGCGGTGCGATCGTGCAGACGGGCGCCCGGCCGAAACCAGAAGTCTGATACGCTGCGCCGCCGTTTGCGTCGAGGCATCGATACCTGCTAATGGCCGTACCGTATCCCGCCGATACCATCACCGTAAATCACGATCGTCAGAAGAATAAAGGGGGGAACATGACCACGACAGGATTGGCAACGCTGGATCATTCGTTGGCCACCACGCAGGAGTGGCTGGAAGATCTCCGGGAGGAAATGTCGCTCGAAGATCAGGAGCAGGCCCTCGTCGTCCTCAGGGCCGTCCTGCACACTCTGCGCGACCGCCTGACAATCGAAGAGACCGCCGATTTCGCCGCACAACTGCCCATGCTGCTCCAGGGTCTCTACTATCACGGCTGGTCGCCCGCCGGAAAGCCGCAGAGGATTCGCGACAGGAATGAATTCCTTCGCCTCATTGCCGAGCGTCTCATGGGCAACCGTCCGCCCGAAGACTCCGCCCGCGCCGTCTTTAAGGTCCTGTCCAGACGTATGACCGCCGGCCAGATTGATGACGTCAAAGCGGTCTTGCCCGCTGAGATCTGCGAACTCTGGCCCGAATGATTGGAGTTGCTGCCGTGTAACAGCATTGCGCGGCATGTCGCGCGTGTCGCTGTAAGGGTAGTCTGCATGACTCACGTACTGCCGTACTACAAATGGCGCCCCCACCCCTGGCACGGTCTTGATATCGGCCCGGACGCGCCGCGCGTTGTAAACGCCTTCCTCGAAATCACCCAGTTTGATTCCGTCAAATACGAAATCGACAAGGTGACCGGCTACCTCACGGTCGACCGCCCCCAGGCGGGCGCCTCACTGCCCCCAACCGGCTACGGCTTCATACCCAGGACATTCTGTGCCGAAGCGGTCGCATCCCTCTCACCCCGCGCCAGGCAGGGTGACGAAGACCCCCTCGACATCTGCCTCATCAGCGAACGCCCCGTCAACCGCGCCGAAGTAATACTCCCCGCCAAAGTCGTCGGCGCCATTAAGACCATCGACCAGGGCAAAGCCGACGACAAGATCGTCGCCGTCCTCAAGAACGACGCCTTCTGGAACGCCGTCGAGGACATCCACGACCTCCCCCCGGCCTTAATCCGGCGACTCGAGCACTACTTCCTGACCTACAAGAGCCTGCCCGACAACAAAACCGAAGTTTCCCTCGAAGGCATCGCAGACGCCGACCACGCCCGCCGCATCATCCAGGCCGCCGCCGCCGACTACACCCGAAGATTCACCTGCCATTCGCCTGCCGATACTGCCGACCTCGTATCCCCGCGTCACCCAAACACACAGTAACATAACACCTCTACGTTCGTCTGAAATAAACGAGAGAATACACTTGAATTATGGACCCAACAGGATTAGTCTTTCCGCATGGCGACGCTGCATGATTACAAACGAATTATCGGAATGGGCCAGGTCCTCTTTCTCGCCGGTAAGTGGCTCAAGAGAAAAGGCATCAGATACACATCACTTGCCACGGTCCTCGCCGGAGGCACCATCGCCGCCGATATGGCCATCGGCGCCGTCAACGTCAGCAGGCTCAACGTCGCCCTCATCCCCGGCCTCATTGCACTGTCAACCTTTGGTGTCGGAAACGCGCTGATCGGAATTTCAAACCTCTTCTCCTCCGAGAAACTTCTCGTCGCCGATGCCAACTCCATGAACCTGATGGAAGACAAAAAGAAGTCTCAGATGACCCGCCATCTCGAACTCCTCTGGGACCGCGCGTTCAAGTATGAGGCGGCCCTCTACGGCGATGCCTCCAACCACGAAGCCGAGAACATCCGCACCAACCGCTGCCAGCTTCAAGCCCTGATCGACGCCTGGCCTGCCGACCTCAAACGCCACTTCGGCATCGATGGCGACAACACCGAAGAACTGCTGACCTACATCGAACAGTTCCGCCCCCTTTCCGAGAGCATGGAAACCACCAAGGATGGATTTATTCACTCGGCCGGCTACGCGCTCCGCGAATCCCTCCCTCAAAAAGTCGAACAGGCCCTCACCGGCTTCGACTTGTCGCTCCTGGAGGACTGGTATGATGGAGCCTTCTTTACATGCAACGACAATGTCCTCCGCACCCAGTTCGCCGCACACCGCACCATCCGCGGCATTCGCCGTGAAGTCGGCATCCCTTGGAGCGTCCGCTTCCACGAGGCCCTTTCCGGCCACCCCGACCCCATGTGGTACACCCTCACCATGAAGAAGATCGGCACCAGCGTCGGCGGCCTCATCGGACGCATGAACGACAGGTACGTCGGCAAAGGCATGCCTGAGTATTTTGACGCCCAGGACTTCCTGTGGAAGGATCCCCACAGCGACCGCCTCGTCCTCAAGGCGTTCGCCCGGCGGGGTCCCCAGGCACTTGACGAACTGAAAGCAGAACGCCGAAAAACGTTCCGCTCGATCTTCTCTGCCTATAAGCCCAGCGCCCACCTCCACATATATCGGATGTTCGGGCGAGACTTCGTGGATGCCATGCGCCTCCGCCTCGATTATGATATTGAATTTGCAGCCGGTCTCCTGGATAATGACCCCCTGAGCGATATCGAGCACCTGGAATCGATGATTCCGACGTGCGTGTTTCCCAGGCTTGTGGTGCAGAACAAGATGAGCGACGCGCGGCGATGCGTGCAGGCCGCCGACTGCTTCATGCAGGAGCGCCTGCCTGACGCCGCACGGGACCCCGTCGCGGTACGAGTCATCAGGACCGTCTGCTACCTTGACAAGCACGGCATAAGGCGTACTCTCGACGTCTGCCCGCAGCGAGCCGTCGAAACCGTACAGCGGTACCTCGCACGTCATCAGCGGTACTCGATGCGTATTTGCACGCTCAGGCAGCACTACGAGCTTACGAGGCTGCAACTGCTGTCATATATGGAAATGATCGACGAACTGGCGGAATACGATTGACGGAGGTTCTGTGTTATGGCCAAGAAGAAAGCCCCCAAGATTCGACATGAAGTAACGTTCTATACCTACCCCAAGTTCATCTTCTCCTGGCCGCTGATCTTGATGGGTTTCCTCCTGTGGGTGCCTGCGCACTACCAGTGGTTCTCTCTTGAGTCGCTTGCATGGGTATGGGGCCTCGCGCTGATGCTGGTTGTCGTTACAATGGGACTGGACCTTAACCGCAACTACACCATCTTCTGGATGGTTGTCCTGGCGGCGATCTGGCTCATGATACTCTGGCTCGGCGAAAAGGGAGTAACCCTGTTCGTCGACATCTACCACTTCTTCTGCAACCTCGATCCCCAGTATTCCGCCAATCTCGGTCTGATGGTCAGCATCCCGCTGCTGATTTTCTATGCCGTCATGTGGTTCTGGACGAGGGTTAACTGCAAATGGCGCATCACACACAATGAATTCGAACACTATCAGTTCGGCCGCATGGACGATTCCCTGGCTCGCGGCGCAAAGCGCATTCGCACGAGTTATCCGGACTTTCTCGAGTTGATCGTCTGTCTTGCCGGTGAACTCATGATCTACGACGCCACCGGAAAGCGTGTCCTTCGGCGAATCGAGCACGTTCCGCTTCTGCCGCTGCTCAAGCGCAGGATCAACCTCATACTCGAGACTACCTCCGTTACCAGCAGGGAGATCGTCGAAGACGAGATGGAAGAGACCGAAGATGCCGCCGGAGAAGAAGATGACGACACTGGCGAAGCGGTCGCCGACGACCGCCTGGACTGACTTCGGCTGGGCGGCATGTCACTACTGCCAATAACGCAGGACGGAACACGGGCATGGTTGCGATAACGATCAGGGATATGGGTCGGCATGTTGTTCGCCGGGTGCACCCCGCAATTGATGCCCTCAACCATCTGCTCTGGCCTGCCGTCTGCGACTGCTGCGCCACTGCCATAGCCCACGCCGATCAGCGTATCTGCCGCAATTGCTGGAACGAACTGCTGGCGTGTATGGCGGGCGACTACTGCCCCGGATGCGGCAGGGATGCAAGCCGCCACGCAATCATTGACAATCGCTGTGCACGCTGTGACGGCACGAGGATCGAATTCGACGGTATCGCGCGCGCCGGCGTATACGAAAACGTGCTGCGCGATCTCATCCTCGCCTTCAAGTTCCGGGACCGTACCGAACTGGCCCCGCGACTCCGAATGCTTGCCGACGCCGCACTGCAGGGTTGCCCCTTCAGCACCGAAGTCGACATCTTCGTGCCGGTCCCGCTGCACTGGCGGCGACGCATCGAACGGGGCTACAATCAGTCCGCCATCATTGCCCGCGGCTTGAGCCGGTTAGCGCCCATCGATACCGATCTCGTACGCATTCGCTACACGCAGCGGCAATGGACCCTCTCCCCGGCAAAACGACGCAAAAACGTCGCCGGAGCCTTCGCCGTACGAAAGCACCACAAATTTTCAGGTAAACGTGTCTGCCTTGTCGACGATATTACCACCAGCCACGCCACTTTGAACGAGTGCGCAAAGACACTTAAAGCGGCCGGCGCGGAAAAGGTCTTCGCATGTGTCATCGCCGTGGCTGTGCCGGACGGGCAGGCTTGATGAAAACGCAAAATCCTCCCGCCGGCGACAATTCCGGTCGTCTCGAGCGCCGAAAGCCTGACAGGACAAGACTTCTATGATACGTGGATTTCGACAAATCGCCTTCTGGACCGTGCTCAGTCGCATGCTTGGAATGGTTCGCGACATGGCCTTCGCACACTTCTTCGGTGCCGGCTGGCTGATGACCGCATGGACAATGGGCTTCAAGATACCGAATCTCTCCCGACGCCTCTTTGGTGAAGGCGCCGCCTCGGCGTCTTTCATCCCCGTCTACAGCGAGCAGCTACACGTCGATCCCAAAGCCGCCCACAGGCTCGCAAATTCCGTGCTGATGGTCCTGTTCGCGTTTCTTACAGCACTTGTGGTCCTTGGTGAAGTCGTCATCTGGCTCATATACGCGCGGGCTGATCTCAACGTCGGCACTCGCACCGGCCTCGCCTTGTCCGGCATAATGCTGCCCTACATGGTGATGATCTGCCTGGTCGCTATCCTCGGCGGCATCTTGAACGTCCACCATCATTTCGCCGCCCCGGCCGCGGCCCCGCTGCTGCTCAATATCATCATCATAGCAAGCGTCCTGTTTGCCGGCCGAGTGCTTGACGTTCCCGTCGAGCAACAGGTCATGTACGTAGCGGTGGGCGTCCTGGTAGCAGGAGCCGCCCAGATGATTCTTCACGTCCCGCCCCTCCGCGCTGCCGGCTTCTCGTTCCGCCCCGCTTGGGACTTGCGTTCCAACGGCTTCAGAAAGATACTCCTGATGATGGGACCGATGCTGCTTGGCCTTACCGTCACCCAGATCAACACACTCGCCGACGATCTCATCGCACTGGCCTTCTCAAATGATCAGGGACGTCCGCTTGATTGGGGCTCGGTATCATATCTGTACTATGCACAGCGACTCTACCAGTTCCCCCTGGGGGTCCTCGGCATATCCCTGGCGACCGCGGTCTTTCCAGTCATGAGTGTCGATGCCGCCAGGAAGGATTTCGACGGGCTCTGCAGGACTGTCTCCCGCGGATTCGGCGCATCGGTCTTCATCGCATTGCCGGCAACCGTAGGCATGATCCTGATAGCACGTCCGATCGTAGCTGCCGTCTTTCAGCACGGCGAATTCGTTGCCCGTGACACATCAATAACCGCTTGGACCCTCTCCTTCTATTCGATAGGCCTGTGCGGCTATTTCGCCCAGCATATCGCTACCCGCGCCTTCTACGCCACGCAGGACTCCAAAGCCCCGGCACTGACTGCGGCTGTTGCGGTGGCCGCCAACGTCGTTCTGAACCTGATACTGCTCTGGGTTTTGGGCACTGGCGGCCTTGCTCTGTCGACCGCATTATGCTCCTACTTGCAGGTTGTAATACTCGTCCACATGCTCCAGAAACGCTATGGCGATTCGCTCCTGCAAGGCCTCGGTCCAATTGTCGCAAAGACCGTCGCTGGAACCGTTATCATGGGTCTCATCGCTGCAACCGCCCTGTTCACGATGCGAAACCTGCCGCCGACCACCATGTCCGACATCATAAGGCTGGCTGTGGTCGTCCCATTATCGGCCGTTGTCTACCTACTCACTGCCAGATTGCTCAATAATGAAATGCTCGACCTCGTTCTTCCACGGACCCGCAAGTAAACTATTGCCCTTTTCAGGCGTATTAGGCCAGAGAGGCAATTATGATGTCGCCGGTTTTGAATACCAGGCAAATTTGCTGTTGTTTGACTTGCCCAATAGTCGCCGATATAATTGACGGCTGCGGCAGGTCGCTGTCTTTTCCAAGGGAGGTGTATCGTGAAAGTCGTTGACTTCTTACAGGAAAACTCGGCCCAATATGAACTGACGCAGCACCGTCCGACGTTTACGGCCCAGCAGATGGCTGCAGAAGAGCATGTGCCGGGGATGTACGTCGCCAAACCAGTGGTGGTCCGGGCGGACGATACATATTATTTGTGTGTCTTACCGGCCTGCTGCAAGATCGATTTGGACGCATTAAGAGCACAACTGGGTGCTGCACGCGTAGAACTGGCCGACGAGAGTGAGATGTCCGAACTTTTTCCGGACTGTGCTCTCGGTGCTGAACCGCCGTTCGGCGCACTCTATGGGCTGGAAACGATTACGGACAAGTCGCTTGAAGACGACGAGTTCATAGTGTTCCAGGCAGGTTCGCACGAAGAAGCCGTGAAGATGGACATGGCAGAGTACCGGCGGCTTGCGGAACCCAAGGTGCTCAGTTTCAGCTATCATTGCCGCTGAAACTGTCGTAGCGTGGCATGTGCATCCTGTTACAAGGTGGCGCCTGGCACAGTATTATGTGATGTGAATGAGTTTTGGAGACCTGAATGGTAAGCGCAAGATCCCTAAGTTCCTTCCTTGCGGCTGCGTTGTTTTCAGTTGCCGGTGTGCTTAACGCACAGACTTCCGAACCGCTGTTTTCCCCGCTTGTGGCGGAAACTTTCCACAAGACCGCTCGTGAGACAGTCTCTGACTCACAGGAACAGCTTGCTGTGGCCCGCGTCTTTCTGTCCGCCGCAGCCAAATTGAACACCCGCGCAGATTACTTGTATTCTGACGTCCTGGCGTTCGGCGCCGCCACTGCCGATCCCGATGAGGTCGAACCGATGATCCGCACCTTCACAAGGTATGCCGGCAGGAACTCCGACTTCGCCATTCTGCGAAAAACGGTGCGGTACTTCCTCTCGACCGCCGATTCGCGCAAGGCACGCGAGGATCTCCTCATGCGCTTGTTCATGATCGCCCGCGAGTCAAACCCCATGCTTGCTTCCGAGATCATTGCCGAATACGCCGGCCTGATGGAGGAAACGGCCAGGATCGATGATGCCCTGAAGAACTATGAGCAGGCCTGGTATTACAACAAGTACAACCAGCGGGCGTTCCTCCGCCTTGACGAACTGCTCCGTAAACAGGACCGCGGCCTAAACCCCGTCGCCTACGCTGCCAATATGCGGTTGGACATGGACCTACACCCCCTGGACCTGGATCGAGCATTAGCATTCGCCGGGTACTGCGACCGTCTCGGCGTCTACGACGTCGCCGCAGGCGCCTACGAATATGCCGCCGACCTCTTCGGCTATCTCAACGCCGGCAGTCCGCTGCCCGCCTCAATCTATCTGCCGTGGATGCTGGCATGTTACAATACCCCCAACATGCAGTCCAGGTGCCTCGATATCGCAGCCAGAGTACGCCGGACAGGCCGCTTTGACCTCCGGATGGAGGCTATCGCCGGTGCCGCCGAAAGTGCGGTTGGCAATAATGAGGTCGCGCAGCGAACTCTCGATAATGCGGCTCGCAAGGCCGCACAAATGCTGGACGCCGATGCTGTAGCCGGCGACGTCACAGCCCTGCATCTAGCCTGGTTCTACGCATTTGCCGACCCCAGCCCCGAGCAGGCCCTGGCCTGGGCCAATCGCGCCCTTGCCGCCGAACCCGACCGACCTGATGCGAAGGCACTGTTCGCCTACGCCCTCGCCATGACCGACCAGTATGACCTTGCCGCCACTTACTCTCAGCAAGCAGGCGATGCCGGTCAGATTGCCTTGCTCAGCCGCGCGGTTGTCGAGCTTTCGCAGAACAAGACCGACGCCGCCGTTGCATCCCTCAAACAGTCAATCGCCATTGATCCTGCCTCGCTTGCCGCTCAAAAGGCCCGCGCAATGCTCGACGATAACGGCTCCGAATACATCCCGCCCGTGTCGCCCCATCTCGTCCGCGAACAGTTGAAGAAAGAAGTCGGCGAACGCATCGTTCCCGCGTTTCGCCCCGCAAGGGACATCTTCTCCGCCAAACTCAATTTCAGGGGCTCCGAGTTCTCCTACGGCAGCGACATGTCGGCGACGCTGGTCATAACCAATGAATCCCAGCGGCCGCTTGTCATATCCGATGAAAGCCTGTTGACCGGCCGAATTCGCGTGGACGCCGATGTCAAAGGTGACATCAGCCAGCGTATAGAAAGACTGATCGACAGGCAAGTGGTGCCCGGCACGCCCATAGCGCCCGGCGACTACACCTCCGTCCCCCTGGACCTCATGACAGGTGCGCTCCGAAAGCTCCTGCTGTCCTTCCCGCAGGCCTCACTCGAAATCGAATTCACCGTTTACCTCGACCCGGTGATTGACCCCGCCGGACGCCTCGTCAACGCTCTGACCGAAGTTCCCCCCGTACGCACGCTCATCAAGAGGCAGGGCGTCAATCTCACCCGCGACTACCTAATGCAGCGACTCGACGCGCTCGCACGCGGCCAGGAGGGACAGAAAATACGCGCCGCCGAACTGTTCGCCGGACTGCTCATTGAAAACGACCACATGGTCTCCGCCGGACCGGTATACAAATACATACGTGTCGAAAGACCCATACTCGTCGATGCCGTCAAGCGGTGCCTCGCCGACGACAACTGGAAGGTCCGCATAGAAACAATGGAAGCACTTACCCTTGCCGCCGGATTAGACTACGAACTTACAAGGGTCATGTCGAGTAATCTCAATGATCAGCGATGGCCGGTGAGGATGATGGCGATGTACCTCCTTACCAAATTGCAGAATGACCAGTTCGCTCAGGTGCTCGATTGGGCCGCCCAACACGACGCCGAAGGTCTGGTCCGTCAGCTCGCAATCGAATTGGCCGCTGCCCGTAATGCCAAATAATGCGCAATTTCGCGCAAATTCGACGCAAAAACTTGTGCCTTTTCGAAAAAAAACCTTGTAGTTGCACGGGGGAATCTGTATCCTCCCACTTTTTACGCAAAATCTCCAACTGATTGAAAGGAAAAGCTAATGCCGGCAAGAGTAGATGGCGAAAAATGCACTGCTTGCGAGGCCTGCATCGAGGCATGCCCCAGCGAAGCTATAGTCATGACCGGGGAAACCGCCAAGGTTGAACCCGATAAGTGCGTCGATTGCGGCGTTTGCGTCGATGAATGCCCCGTCGAAGCAATTTCTATGGAGTAAACAACTCCGTGGCCCCATCGTCTAGGCAGGCCTAGGACACCGGGTTTTCAACCCGGCAACAGGGGTTCGAATCCCCTTGGGGCTATTTAACAGAAACGGGTGCTCGCTTAAGATAGTGTGCATCCATGCCTCATCACATAGTCCCAAAACTGTTGCCATCGACCTTTCGTTAATTTTAATGTTCGCAGCGACAGCACACAACTGGCGCCATCGCCTTTCCATCGTGATCCAGAAATACACATACGCTGTTTGATCACCGTCTTGCAGGCGGCTTCGGTAACACCGCTTCCGATGGGCAGGTTTTCTTTCACGAAATGGGCATAAGTCATTTTGCCCTTATGATTCTTATAATAAGTCAATACTTTCCGTAGTTCTTCATCCCGCTCAATGAAGTTTGTCTTATCCAGATTGACGCGTTGTTTTTCCAGCTCTTTGATCAATCGCCCGGCGGCCCCCTGTTTATGTTTAAGCTCATGGCTATACCGATCCTCCCAGAGGGTTTTGTTGACCGTCTCCCGGCCAAATGTGGCCGCTGCCGCTTTGCTGATGTATTCACGAGCATGATAATAATCCAGCAACAACCGACGTGTGTACGGTTTCAGAAAGGTCCAATTATCCGGCGCCCCATCGGCCAACCCTATATACAACGCATCCGGAAACTTCTCTTTCACCCTGGCAATCTCACGGGAAAACTTATCTTTGAAGGCCTCCTTGCCGTACTCCGGAGTGGCGGCACAATAAATCGTATGCAGCCGTTCCCCCAGGGGGTCGTAAAAGGCAATCGAATCACACATCGCCTCACGCCAGCCGTCTTTGTGCATCAGCATACAGGTCCCGTCCAAGCCCAGCGTAATCGAATGAACCGGCTGTTCCAAGGCAGGCAAATCGTACTCCCATTCGCTTTCATAACATTGGGCGACAGCGAACTATTCTATTACTGCAGTTTGCTTGACGGCCTACAGATATTTGCTGGTAAGACCTTCCAATCGCTCAGAAAGATTCACATTTCGGTCTGGGAGAATTTTTAGCCGCGAGTGACGATTCGCAGTTGACGTGCAGGCTCGGGTGTGTGTAGACTACAATCGTAGCTTGCGGATGAGCCAAAAAATTACGGTGGGAGTATCCGATGAGGACACGAGGGTTTACTCTGATTGAGCTGCTTGTGGTGATATCCATTATCGCCATTCTCTTGTCTATCCTGATACCGTCGCTGCAAGTTGTGCGCGAACATGCCAGCGGTGCGGTTTGTCTGGGCAATGAGCGAAGTTTAATAACGGCGTGGGTGACCTACACCGAAGAGAATGACGGCAGAATTGTGGGAGGTTATCCGTATGTCCGGGATATACACAACCCAGGGTCGCCTTATCCAAACCGGAGCGACTGGCTTTGTGCGCCGCTTTCTGCAGATGGAACGATCTTTCCGATCGCCGCAAACAACTCTTCGGCCTACTTGCAGGCCTGTATAGCCAATCCGCCGACCCTCGAACATGTCGAGCGTGGAATCATGGCCGGCGCTATATTCCCATATTTGGAAACCACCAAAGTCTATCATTGCCCAGGGGATAAACGCTATGCAAGAGAAAGTCCCCCTTACAACGTTTACCAGTCTTATTCCATCAGCGACCCTATGAACGGCAAGTTTGAAGACAACCGGTATGCCTACAGGAAGATGGTGGAGATCAAGACCCCCGGCAGAAAATACGTGTTCGTAGAGGAAGCGGCCCGTAATGCAGCCTTCAATATCGGCTCGTGGTGGTTCGGCTACAGATGGAATAACGGGCGAATTGAAGATTCGGGGTTCCTTGATCCGGTGGCGCTTTGGCACAGCAAGCAGAACACGTTTGCCTTCGCCGACGGCCATGCAGAGATTCACAAATGGAAAGAACAGGCGACCATACAGGCCCTTAAGCAGTATTTGGATGGCCAGGGGTTTCCACTGCATCTGACATCCGGGCTGGGCGGCGCAGAGACGTTCGCCCACAGCAACCAGGATGTTATGTGGCTGGCAATGCACTATTACTGACGGGACATATTGCTGTTGCTTCTGGAAAAGAAGGAGCTATGAGTCTGGTTGGCCTGTGAGATTATTTCGGTTTCGGCTATTGACAGAGGAAGGCCGGGCAGATGTAATATATAGACAGGATAGCGCATGGCAGGCAGGACAGACTCACGATGACGGCGTCGCAAGTGTGTTTTGTGCTGTGGCGTGTCTTAAAAGGGCAGTGACAGCAAAGCTACGGCGACATGTCAGCGGCAAGGAGATGGAGGTTGTTCGTTTGTCGTCATGCACGGGCTCTGTGCTTTCCTGTAACATGTTTTCCCTGCTTGCGGCGGAGGAGAAGGTTGCGTAGCAGACTGCTGATCTTCTGGCTGGCGTTCAGTTGCACGGGCGGCGTTCGGGCCGATCTGGTGGGGTTCTGGCCGCTGGACGGCAACGCCATTGACGAGAGCTGTAACGGCAATGATGGTGCCATTTCCGGCAATGTGACGCCGATAGCGGACCGGCTCGGCAGGCCCGGCCGTGCGATGCTTTTCGGCGGGGCCCAAGGCGATCGGATCGATCTGGGGGATCGGCCTGAGTTTCAAATAACGGGTCCGATGACTCTTGCAGCCTGGGTACTACTCAAGAGCGGTAATCCCAACAACGGACGGATCGTGGCCAAGGCAGGCGGCAGCGGCCAACGCGCGTGGAGTCTGAACATTGAATTAAACGTAAGCGGTGTGGCGAACCCGGCCACCTTCCAGATAGCCAGTACGGGCTCCAGCAACGTGAGCGTGTGCGATACGCAGCCATTGCCGGCGGGCGAATGGGTTCACATGGCGGGCGTATACCGGCCGGGTGAGGCTACGGAGGTCTACGTCAACGGCGAACTTCGCAACATCATCACCACGGGTATTCCGGTACAACAGTTTAGTAACAACGGCCTGTCGGTACTGATGGGCAACAGGCACGCAGCGAGCAACTGCGGGTGGTACGGAGCTATCGACGAGCTTCGTATTTACAACGAGGCGCTATCGGAAACCGAGATTCGGGCTATTATGGGGGTGTGTTCGGCTTCCAACCCTATCCCGGCGGACGAAGCCGTGGGCGTTGATCCAAACATCGTGCTGCAGTGGGACGCACCTGCGTCAGGCGCATGCAGTATCTACTTTGGTACGAATCCGGACTTTGCCGGACAGCATCCAGCAGCAGTCAGTGAGTCGGGGACATATGATCCCGGCGGCAATCTGCAATTTGCCACACATTACTATTGGCGTGTCGACCTTCAACATGATGGCCAGACTTACGAGGGACCGATCTGGAACTTCACCACCAAGGGTCTGGCGTACAATCCGTTGCCGGCCGACGGGGCGGCAAGAGTCGGCACGGAGGGCACGCTGCTGAGGTGGACAGGCGATGATGCCGCGACAAGCTATGATGTGTACTTAGGCCGGGACTTCGATGCAGCGGCTTCGGCCAGCCGGCCAGCGGCAAAAATAGATGGATTCGGCACGGTCGGCGTGCAGGACCTCAAGGTGCTCTGCGGGCAATGGCTTACTTGCCCGGTGGGGCTGCCAAATGCAAATCTGGATGGCGCAGGCAATGTGGACATGTCAGATTTCGGTATTATGGCATGTGACTGGGGCGGGCCGTTTCAGGGCAATCAGACTTCTGCGACGTTTGATCCCGGGACGCTGATGCCGGATACCGTGTATTACTGGCGGGTTGATGAGGCCAACGATGCCGAACCGACAAGTCCGTGGAAAGGAAACTTATGGAGTTTCACAACCGGCTCCGGGGCGAGGCTGTGGGAATATGAGGAATGGGCTGTCAGCAATCCTTCGTGGGAAGGCAATCCGTTCGACGTTGTCGCCGAGGTCACGTTCACGCATACAGAGAGCGGCGATACACGTACCACGCAGATGTATTATGACGGCGGCAACACGTGGAAGTTTCGGTTTACGGGCACGAAGACGGGGCAGTGGCGGTATGCAAGCACCAGCGCAGATCCCGAATTGCACGGGCTGGAGGGGGCCGTTGCAGTAGCGCCGAACCAGGACTCCCGGAAGGCCGGCTTTGTCATTGCGCAGGGGCAGAAGTGGGCGAGGAGCGCCACTTGTGAGGTGTTTGTGCCGCAGTTCGTCATGTACCGCTCAGTCAGTTATTTTGCAGGTCGTCCTGATATGATTGACGCGGACATAGAGACGTTTCTGGAAGGGCACGGCTTTACGGGTTTCCACGTTTGCATGGACTGCCGATGGTTCGATATAGAGCGGAGCCGTTACGATGAGATCAGCACGCCGGACCCTAACCCCGATGCGAGAACCTTCGCAGCCCTGGAGATGCTTATCGAGAAGACCTATGCGGCGGGTGGGACGGTGCATATCTGGGCATGGGGCGATGAGCAGCGCAAGCTGACGCCGATCAAGTGGGGGATCAACGGCACGGTAGATCGACGTTTGCAGCGTTACATTGCTGCGCGTCTGGGCCCACTACCCGGCTGGACGATGGGCTACGGTTTCGACCTTTGGGAGTGGGTAACGGGGGCGCAACTGTCCGTCTGGCACGAGTACATGCATTCGCATTTCGGCTGGGCGCACCTGTTGGGCGCTCGTTCGGAGAAGAACCAGCTCACTCAACTTTGCGAAACGTTAGACTACGCGTCATACGAGCAGCATCGCCCGGGTTACGCGATGTACGTTCAGACAATCGAGGCGCGGCCGGACAAGCCGTCTTTTTCGGAGGACCGTTTTCGCATCCGCGAAGATAACGCTTACCCGGAGAAGGACTATGATGCGGAAATGACACGAATGGGTCTTTGGCATTCGACAATGGCCGGCGGGGTTGCAAACATCTGGGGTAATCTCGCAGCGGGCTCAAGCTCCTCGGCGCCCTATCCAAATGCCGAGCAGATCCGGTGCTGGCGTACATTTTTTGAGGGACGTTTTTTGCCGGATATGGTGCGCGACAATTCGTTGACGGACGGCGTTTGCCTCAGGAGCGCCGGTGGGCAATCATGGGTGTTTTACAAGGAAGATACAGTATCAATTGATATGAATCTTTCCGCGGCGGTGGCGCCGCTGAAGGCTGTCGCGGTGGATACGAAGATCAACTACACCGAGATCGATCTTTGGGTGCTGGAGGCGGCAAGGCAAACATGGACTGCGCCGTATGTTTCGGACTGGGCGATCTCGGTCGGCGATTTCGATGAAAAGTAAGCAGGTATCCGGCGGAACCGGTGTAAATCAGTTTCAGTATTGGAAAGGAGCTTGAAATGAGGAGAATCACGTTATTGACGATATGCGCGCTGCTCTTGTGCTGGATTGGCGGTGCGAAGGCCGATCTGGTGGGCTACTGGCCGCTGGACGGCGACGCCACGGACGCCAGCGGTAACGGCAACGACGGCACGATTACAGGCAATGTCACACCGACTGCCGACCGATTCGGCAACCCCGACGGGGCCATGTCATTCGGTGGGGGCGCCAATGACAAAATTGATTTGGGCACCGGGCCGGATTTGCAGATCACCGGGGAGATGACACTTGCCGCATGGGTATTGCTGCGGGACGGAAATCCCAACAACGGACGGGTCATCGCCAAGGCTGGCGGAGGTGGCCAGCGTTGCTGGAGCCTCAATACGGAATTGCTGTCGGGCGGTGTGGCAAATCCGGCCACGTTCCAGATTGCTCGCGACGGAAATACCAACCTGAGCGTTCTTGACACGAAGTCGCTGCCCACGGATGAATGGGTCCACATGGCGGGCGTGTTTCGGCCGGGTGAGGCGATAGAGATCTATGTCAACGGCGAACTGCGCATCAGCAATACCACCAGCATCCCAGCTCAGCAGCATAACAATAGTTTGGCGGTCCTTATTGGCAATAGGGCCGGGGCCAATAACTGCGGCTGGTACGGGTCCATTGACGAAGTCCGCGTTTACAATGAGGCGTTGTCTCAGGCACAGATTTCGAGCATAATGCGGACTTTGTCGGCGTGTAATCCCAACCCGGCCAACAGGGCCGAGCGCGTACCCGTCAACCCGATCCTGAGCTGGGATGCGCCGGACCCTGAGTGGCTTGCCGACCCCAACGCCGCCGACGAGGTGCAGTACGTCGTTTACTTCGATCCCAACGAATTGCTTGTGTCAAACCGTGACGCCTCTGTCCGCTTCGGCCCACAGTATGAGACAGGATTCGCCCCTACTCCGCCCGATCTGGAGTTGGCGACGACGTATTACTGGCTTGTCGACGTGATAGACCCGAATTTCGGCCAGCCCGTTACGTACCCTGGCCGCGTCTGGACGTTTACAACGCTGCCGCCTAAGGCCGGGCTCATATACCCGGATGATGGGGCCGTGAATGTGGAGCGCAATGCCGTCCTCCAGTGGGATGCGGGCTTCGGAGCTGTCGCACATGACATCTACTTCGGCACCGACGGCGACCTCGTGGCGGCCGGCGACGCCAGTGTCTACGTTGGACGTACGGTCGAAACGTCTTACGATCCCGACTTGGACTGGCAGACCCAGTATTTCTGGCGCATCGACGAGGTATTCTCCGGCGGCGGCCTGGCGGAACTGGGCGACGTTTGGAGATTCACGACCGCCGCCGCCGTCTGCGAGTACGAACTCGACGGCGATATCAATAAGGATTGCATCGTCGATTTCCAAGACCTTGCACTGATGGCCGAAAACTGGCTCATCTGCAATCTTACCAACGGAGATTGCCCGTAGCCTCAGATACGACGAGATGGCGGGTTGCTGCCCGGTTAGGGACTGTGGGTTTTGATTCGTGTCTTTGTATGTGTGTACGCGGCATGAGCCGCTGGACAAATTGGTTTAACTTTGGTCAGGAGGTATGCAATGAAGAGCGTCAATCTACTGATGGTTCTTGTCTTGATGTTGGTGTGGACCGGCAGCGCCCGTGCCGATCTGCTGGGGTACTGGGCTTTGGACGGAGACGCGATCGACTCAAGTGGTAATGGCCACGACGGGACGATCAACGGCAATGTTCAGCCGGCTCCGGACAGGTTCGGCAATCCTTCGGGCGCAATGTCGTTTGCCGGTGGCGGCGGCGACAACATTAATGTAGGCAATCCGCCCGAGTTTCAAATGAGCGGGGCGATGACCATTGCCGCATGGGTGTACCTGGACAGCACCAATCCGCTCCACGGCGCCAGAAACAGTCGCATCGTTGGCAAGATGGGAGCAGGCGGGCGTCGGGCTTTTTCCACTGGAATTGAGAAGTCTGCAAATAATGTTCCTTTTGCCACCATGATGCAGGTTGCAAGCAACGCAAGTAGTATTGTCGGGCTGACCCAAAGTCCTTCAATGCCTCTGGATCGATGGGTCCATTATACAGCAGTTTTCACTCCAGGGACGTCGCTGGAGGTCTATCTCGATGGGCAGCTTGCAGCAATCAGGACAGATGGTATTCCGGCAACCCAGTATAATACCAACAATCAGCCGGTGCTTATCGGCAACCGTCCTGAAGCCAGTGATTGCGGGTGGTATGGCTTTCTGGATGAGGTTCGTATCTACGACGAAGCGCTGTCAAAGTCTCGTATCGAGAGCGTTATGTGGGGCCTTTCCGCCGGCAACCCGGATCCTGCCCACCGGGCCGAACGCGTTGCGGTGGACACCGTCTTGAGTTGGCGCGCTCCGGATGCCGAATGGCTGTTCGATCCAAACGACGCCGATGAGGTTCAGTACATTATCTATTTCGATCCGAACGAGTTGCTTGTAACGGAACGCGACGAATCCGTAAAGTTCGGTCCCCAGTACGAGACGTTGCTCGTGCCGGGCGATCTGGAAGTGATGACCACGTACTACTGGCGTGTGGATGTAATAGATCCGAATTCTGGGTCCCCGATTACCTATCCAGGCGTTGTATGGAGTTTCACGACGTTACCGCCGAAGGCCGGGCTGCTTTTCCCGGCAAATGGCGCAGTCGACGTGGCGCGTAACGCCGTTCTTGAGTGGGACGCGGGGTTCGGCGCGATTGCACATGACGTGTACTTCAGCACAGACCCTGATCTCGTCGCTTCCGGCGACGCGAGTGCTTATGTCGGACGACAGCCTGAGACGTTTCTCAGTACAGATCTCGACTGGCAGACCCAGTACTTCTGGCGGGTTGATGAGGTCTTTGCGGCCAGTATCGAGCAGGGCGACGTTTGGAGTTTTACGACCGGGGCGGCTGTCTGCGAGTATCCTCTGTCGGGCGACGTTAACAACGACTGTATTGTCAATCTTGAGGACCTGGCGATCATCGCCGGCAACTGGCTCATTTGCAACCTGGTAAATGGCGATTGCCCATAGTGTCAACCAGTCTTGGAGTTGCTTTTTGGAAGTTGAAACTCAGAGGTGATAAAGGAATGACCACGAGCGTCCACGTCCCGGGTGTGCACCGGTGACGTGGATGATCGTGGCCCGGTTCTCATGTATTTGCGAGCCATAGTAGTTGCCCTGGTGCTCAGTTTGGCGGGCACTCATGTGTCGGCCGATCTGGTGGGATATTGGCCGCTGGATGGCAACGCTCTTGATGCCAGCGGCAATGGAAATAATGGAATTATTTCCGGAAATGTAGTCCCCACGGCTGACAGGCACGGCAATGCGGGCGCCGCGATGATGTTCGCTGGAGGCGCCAACGACAAGATCGATTTGGGTGATCGTCTCCAGTTTCAGATCACCGGCGCGATGACAGTCTGCGCATGGGCATATTTGGACAGCACCAGTTCGGTCCACGGCACCAGAAACAGCCGCATCATAGCCAAGATGGGCGCCGGCGGCAGCCGGTCCTGGTCGTGCGGTATTGAGAAAAGCGCCGGTGGTATTGCGTTTCCAGCCACGTTTCAGGTGGCCAGCAACGGTAGCACCATAGTCGGAGTCAGCGATGATGCCTCTCTGCCCCTGGATCAATGGGTTCACTTTGCCTCCGTATACACGCCGGGTGTTTCTCTGCAGGTTTATCTAAACGGAGAACTTGCCGCGATAAGGACGACGGGCGTTCCAGCCAGCCAGTTCAGCAATAACGGAGTCGGCGCGCTCGTCGGCAATCGTCCGGCCGCGTCAGATTGCGGGTGGTATGGTGCTCTCGACGAAGTGCGGCTGTATGACGAAGTGCTGTCGCAGGACCAGATTAAAGCGGTCATGGACGGCGAGCGCGTTAATCGCAAGCCGGATGTCGATGCGGGGACCGGCGGCGTGCTGGTCTGGCCGGATAATATATGGGTTCTTGACGCCACGGCAGTCGATGACGGCATGGGAGATCCTGACGGTTTTATCGGCTATGTTTGGTCGACGGCCGATGGTTCCGGAGACGTTACATTCGAGCCCAGCCCATTTGTAGAAGATCCTGCCGTTACGTTTTCCGCTCCTGGAGAGTACACGTTGCTGCTGACCGTTACTGATGGAGAGCTTGAAGGCAGCGACACCGTTGTGATTCGTGTGGTCGAGCCGTTCTGTCCGATGGGGGATCTCAACGGCGATTGCAGAGTGGATATGGAAGACCTCCTGCTGATGGCTGTAGGCTGGCTGGGCGATGATGATACGTTAGACATCGATCGCAGCAACAAGGTCGACATGGGGGACCTGTCCTTGCTGGCCGGCGATTGGCGCATCGAGAGATCCCGGCTGCCGCTTGTAATCAACGAGATCCTGGCCAGAAACGCAGCAACAGAGCCGCCGGATCCGCAGGGGCATTATGATGATTGGATCGAGATATTCAACTGCGGTGATGAACAGATCGATGTTGGGGGCATGTATCTGACCGACGATCTGCTAAGGCCGGCAATGTGGCAGGTTCCCACAGATCAGCCTGAGAGCACGACCATTCCAGGACGCAGCTATCTGATAATATGGGCCGACGGCCATGTCAATGACAGCGGTCTTCACGCAAGTTTCAGTCTTGATGCGGATAAGGGAGAGGAGGTGGGATTATTTGATGTCGACGGACGCACGTTGATAGACAGTGTTACATTCGGCCCGCAGGTTGTCGACGTGTCCTATGGTCGCCAGCCCGACGGCGGCAAAAGCTGGTGCACGCTGGACCCGAGCCCCGATGCATCGAACAACGATCGTTTTCTGGGTGTTGTCGGCTGGGTCAGGTTCGATCCTGAGCACGGGTTCTTTGATGAGCCCTTCGAGGTTGCAATCACGACCGAAACTATGGGGGCGACTGTTTATTTTACGACCGACTGCAGCAATCCGATACTTCCGGACGGCAACCCTTCGATGAGTGCGCAGGCGTATGATGCGGCAACGAACAAACCAAGGATAACCACGACCACCTGTTTGCGGGCCGCCGCGATCGCCGGTCCCGGCTGGAAACCGGGGCCCGTTATGACGCAGACATATATCTTTCTCGACGAGGTTCTCAGGCAGACGCGTCCTTCGGGTTACCCAACGTCGTGGCATTATGATATGGATTTAAACGTCGTGAACCACGCATCCTATGCCGGGCGCATCCGCGAGGATCTGAAGTCTCTTCCAACGTTAGCCATTGTTTCGGGGCGAGACAGTATCTTCGGATCGAGCGGTGTGATCAACGCGGCCGCCACCTCGATTGAGGTCGAAGCTTCTGCGGAAATGATCCATCCTGACGGCCGAAAGGGCTTCCAGATTAATTGTGGTCTCATACCACACAGTCACGTTAAGGAAAAGCGCGGGCTGCGTCTGTATTTCCGTTCAGGGTACGGCCAGCCGAAACTGCGGTACCCTATCTTCGACGGTGCGCCGGAGCATGCCGGGTCTGCGGCTGATGAGTTTGACCGGCTGATCCTCCGGGCGGGCGGCAACGATCAGCTTCGAGCCAATTCCGCCGGCAGACAGGTCGACCGGGCGCCTCAAGGAGTTAAGGCCTCGTATTTAACGGATCAGTTGGCCCGCGATTCACAGATCGCCATGTCGGGGTACGGGTCCCATGGAACGTTTGTCCATTTGTATCTAAATGGCTTGTACTGGGGTCTGTACAATATTGTGGAAAGGCCGGACGCGTTCTTCACATCGACCTACTTCGGCGGTCAGAAAGAAGACTGGTTTGCGGTCAACCACAGCGGCAACATAAGCGGAGACGGCGCCCGGTTCAATTATCTTCACAGCAACCGGACCAACTGGAATGTCGTACGAGAGTATCTCGACGTGAGCCAGTTCTGCGACTACATCATCTATTATTTGTACAGCGGCGCGGGCGACTGGCCTAACAACAACTGGTATGCCGGAAATCGCAACACCCCTGTTCCGGGCAAGATTCAGTACTACATCTGGGACGCCGAGGACTCGTGGCTGCACGCATGGAAAAATGATGGGCACAGCTATCACCGCTCCAACGAAGGAGCATGGATTCATCCGGTTCTGCTGGGTCTGGGGGGCTTGACTAACGGAACCGATCTGGTGTCAAGGCTTTGGCGGGAGGTTGACGACCAGAGCGACTTCATGATGGAGTTCGCTGATCGCGTCTATCGACACTGCTTCAATGAAGGGGCATTGACCGACGCGAGGACAATAGAGCGATGGGACAGGCTTTGTGGTGCGATCGACGGAGGGGTAGTCGCCGAAAGCGCCCGCTGGGGTCGTTACCGTGCAAGTCCCGGCATGTACGCCCACGGACCGCTGCCCAACGTGTGGACTCGCGAGGACTGGCTGTGGTATACGGACTACGTTCGCGGCCTTATGAACGGCAACGCAGATCGGCTCATTGCCGCACTGCGGGATACCACAAGAGCCGGCCCTGTCCTGGTCAATCACCCGCTCTATTACCCGACGATCAATCCGCCGGAGTTTTTGGTCGACGGTGCGCCATTGCGTCGCGGGTACATTGCACAAGGCAGTGTTCTGACTATCAAAAACCCCAACGATGCGGGGACTGTCTATTACACAACCAATGGTGCGGATCCCCGACTGCCGGGCGGCCAGATAAACGTGCCTGAAGCAGTTGCCTGCACGGGACCGGTTGTCCTGGACCGAACCGTCAACATAAGAGCAAGGGCGCTCAAAGGCGCCGAGTGGAGTGCGTTGAACGAAGGCGTCTATGCAGTGCCTGAAGTGGCCCGCAAACTGCGCATTACCGAAATAATGTATCATCCCGCTGATCCGCCGCCGGGCAGCGGCTATACCGATGGAGACTTTGAGTTTATCGAATTAAAACACGTCGGCGATCCTGACGATCCGAGCGAGACACCGATCAACCTGAATATGGCGAGGTTTTCCAAGGGCATTGATTACCGGTTTGATGCTTCCGTAGTTCTTAATCCGGGCAGGCATGTTGTAGTCGTCAAGAATCCTGACGCTTTCATCACACGCTACGACACAAGCGGCATGAACATCGCGCCGGGACGATACAGCGGCAGTCTGGACAACGGCGGCGAGAAGATTGTACTGGAGGATGCACTGGGCGCCGTGATTCACAGTTTCACTTACGATGATGATTGGTACCAGGCCACCGATGGCGGCGGGCTTTCGCTGACAATTCGTAACCCAAACAGCACCGATCCGAACGATTGGAACCGTCAGGTCGGCTGGCGGGCAAGTTCCGTACTGCACGGGACGCCGGGGCGCGACGACGATGGTGTGGGCTGTGGCGACGTGGTTATCAACGAGGTGCTCTCGTACTCGTCCGGCGGAGCAGATGACTGGATCGAATTGCGTAATCTGACCGACAGAGCCATACATTTAGGGGGAATGTATCTTGGCAAGAGCAAGGCGAGCGATGTCAGTCTCAGGAGGTTTCGAGTTCCCGACGGTACCACCATCGGGCCAAACGGCGGCCCGGGCAACTCCGAATACCTGGTGTTCAGTGAAACGGAACTCGGATTTGCCTTAAGCAAGAACGGCGATGCTGTTTATCTGTCACAGGATGTCGGCGGCGTACTGACAGTGCTGGCGGAGGAACATTTTGGCGCCGCGCAATCCGATGTGGCCTTCGGCCTATACTACAAGGCAAGTACAAGGACATCTGACTTCGTGCCTGTGAGGGAGAACACGCCAGGCGCGCCCAATTCTGGTCCCATGGTGGGCCCGATTGTCATCTGCGAAATTATGTATCATCCCGCCGGCGAGGCGGCCGCCGAATATGTGGAACTTGTGAACATCAGTGGCCAAACGGTCAACTTGTGGACGCACGACGCTTCCACGATGTCCGATGTTCCCTGGCGTTTTACCGATTTTGCCGGCATTCAGTTTGAGATACCCCTGTTTACAGGCATGACACCGGGCCAACGCGTCATCCTGACGCGAGACGCAACTGCATTCGACAGGGAGTTCACAATTACCGACGCCACAATTGTGATTCCTTGGGCGAATGGCAATCTGGATAATGCAGGCGAGACTATTGAGATTCAGATGCCGGGCGATTACGATCCGGTGGAGAATAGGCGGTACTATGTCCGGGTGGATCGAGTCCGTTACAGCGATGGAAGTCATCCGGGTGAGTTTGCCGAACTGGGCTACGATCCTTGGCCGGTGGAGGCGGACGGCGCAGGCAAGGCCCTGCATCGGATCAATGCTTCCGGCTATGGCAACGACGTTGTCAACTGGCAGGCGGGCAATCCGACCCCTGGTAACTGACCGACTAATATGCTTGTGGATTGAATTCTGTTCACAGCCAAGCGTGCATGTCGCATTTGGCAGAACGTCTGCGGTGTTATAGTGTCGTGGCAAGGCTACTCCGGCGGCTGCACAGCCAGCCGGGAAGTCTTTCTTAACGGGCCGCACAAGAAATGCCGTAACTCCTTAAGGATTCCTGACACCAAAATGTCTCCGCCCGCAGCTATGTCGCCTGTAATGCTTCAGACGGAAGTGGACAAATACTGGTAATCTATTTCGGACAGTTATGATGAAAGGGATTGGATCCACTGCATCGCTTGGCGTGGCATTGGTGTCCGGATCGACACAGGCATAGACAAGCTGTTTGGCCATGATGCGTCGCCATTCCTTGACACGACGTTGGAGGGTCCTCAGTTGACCGTCGGCATATGCCCTGGGTATTCATGCTGCAGGCGTTCAAACAAGCTTTTGGCGGTAACATCGGCATCCTGTTGCAGCATGCAAAGGACCTCATACCAAACCTCCGCAAAAGGGTCTTTGCGGGTGCGCCACTGGTGAGGCTTTTTTGATCCGATTCTATGTGTGGGCCGGACTTCCCCCTCTCGCCATAACTCAGGTAGCTGACCTCCGAATCCACACACATGACCCTGCCGTTCCATCGCATCAAGCAACTCCGGCAAGATCGCCTTCAAGCGTTTCCCACAAATGCGATCCGACGCTTCCCACAAGACGATCAGGGCTTCCTTAACTGCCTCATCATAGATTCTGCGGCTGCCAACGGCATGGACCGGAGTGCTTGTTCGACAGTGCGAGCGTCCGATGAGACGGACCGCGTGTTTCCGATGATAGCCTGTTATAGCAACAAACTCGTCCAGAATCCGCTTCTTGTCCATCTTCTGTGATCCGTGATACCGCCCTCGCAAACCTTCAAGTAATTCCCTTCTTGTCGTCTGGCTGATTCTCTTTCCCATCCGTTGCCTCCAGTTTTTCGGTAACATTTTACTGAGGCAACGACCTGACTTCGGTAACAAAAACTATGAGTCAATGCGACGGTAAGAATGAGTGTCGCTGATCACCAGGAAGCATATCCATTCACTCCCCGGTAGGAGACGCCATTTTGGGGCTCTCCGTGGGAGACAAGGCGTCAGTAACCATCTCACGCGGCGAGTTTCATTTTGAGGTGATTGACATTGCGAGGCCGCAGATTCCGTAGAACCGGCCATGCCTTGATGACAACCGAAAGTGTTTGCGATAGCTTTTTTGGGCTACTTCAGACTCACCTTCATTTGTTTGGCGTCCGTATTGGGCTTGAGGCCGGATGCCGACCATGCGCCGGGCTTATCACGGCCGACCTTTACCGTGTAGCTGCCGGCCGCGTACACGTGCGGCCGGAAACGCTTGCCTTGGATCCGCAGTGTATACAGGATGTCGCCGTCGGCCTCATTGATGACCTGAATCACCGGATCAGGTGTGTCGCAGACGATCTCAGCCAGGTGCCCAAAAACCTTTCTGCCGTCGTTGTCCTCCATCCTGAAGGTAATCGGCCAGCCGGGATACTGCTGTGCGTCGCCCTTGCTCAGGTCGGCGTAGCGAGGCCAGCACTCGAAGGTAATCATGCGTTTCTTCTTATCGAAACGAATCAGCGCATAACCGTCGCCGAGGTTCACCTGGGGCTCGCGTCTGTGCTTGGCCAATTCCTGCGTGCTGCCGAGTTCGGGATTGGCGTATGCCATCATTGTAATGCGATTATAGAGGCCGTCGCGATAGTCTCCTGTCCACGGCAGGGGGCTGTCCGCGATGGGATTCCCGCCGGCCTTTTCGTCTTCAGGCCACCACCATCGCCCATAGTAGCTGTTTATAATAGCGGGACTCGTGAAGCCATAGGGCCCGTCCCGGAAGGTGTCGATACCATGCTTCACGACCGCCGCCAGGTGCTGATCGCCGCAAAGATGGCATGCTAATGCCCGCCGGATAGCCGCCAGTGCTTTGTTGCGTCCAGTTTGCGGCCACCCGTTGCAGTCGAGGTCTGCAAGCAGCCGATTCTCCTTTGACGAGTGCAGATGGACGGCTCCGCAGAAGGCCGTCTGCGACAGTACCGCTTTCATCTCCGCGCCCATCCAGTCCTGCCCCCATTCGTCCAGAAAGGCCATCTGCCGGTCGCCGAGGAGCTGTAGCCCCGGCAGGTCGATCCGGGCTGGATCATAGCCCTGCTCGCGAATATGGTCCGGCCTTGGCCCCATCTGGGGTATCTTGCCTTTGGGACCGGACTTGAACTTGCGGTCTTCGATGACGGCGAAGTCAACTCCGCCGACTCGAAGGCGGGTGTAATAAACGGTTATTCCCTGCGCTATCGGCTGCGGGTCGTACGGATCCGGCAGGTGCCATGTTTGACACCGGTCCACCATGCGGATGTATTCGGGCGGGTAGAAATATCCGCCGCTGTCGCCCGCTGTGGAATCGGCGACAATCCCGCCTTCGCCCCACACGTTACCCTGTCCTATGTCGTGATCGTCGGGGATCGTCACCACCGGCCGGTCCTTGATGATCTCACGGAACTGCTTGCCCCACAGTAGCCATGCCGCGGTGTGCTGGGTGTGGTCGTAGCTCTGATCGCCCGCGAAGAACAGCAGATCGGGGTCCTGCTTCTTGAGTTTCCCCACGATGTCGTCCCGATCGCCGCGATCGTTGTTGGAATTGCATGACAGTGAGCCAACAACGATTACATCTTTGTGGATAGGGTCTTTGCGGATGAGACCCTCGAATGCGGCCTTCTCGCCATGGCGCACACGGTAGGGAACGTCTCTGCTGCCGTCCCATGGCTCAATGCGAAAATGCGCCGACCAGCCCGGGTACACGACCGGAGCTTCAGCAATGTGCCTCCACCGCCCGTTCTGTTTGAGTTCCAGGCGGACGCAGCGAGGTTCGTCCGGCTTGAGCGGGTAGAGCTGCGCCGACATCTTCAGCACGCCGCTATCATGAGTATAAAGTGCGAAGCCGACAACCTCATCCCGCGGCACCTTGACGCTTTGGGCAAGAAAGGCTTTGTTGTCCTTCTCCCAGATGTCTTCGGCGCAGAAAGTGTCAAGCGTTGTGCCTCGCGGTCCGGCAAACGGGGTATCGCCCACGATAACGGCGCCACTGAGCATTACCAGGCCTGAAAGAAACGCGACGAGAGTTTTGTGACGCATCATAATGTGATCTCCAAACTAAGTGAACATGTGCATCTTCCCACATGAACGGTCTGCAAAGATCTATTATGATACTTCGCGTCTCGGATTGCAAGCCTTCCCAAGTAATCGCCCTGCGGCTATTGCCCCCGTTCCTGAAGCAGCGTCTCCAGCAGGCGAACATTCTTGGGAATGTGCACCGTCAGGTATTCCCCATCGTCTATAGCGGTATAGGTGTGGTCAAGCATTCCGTCGAAGAGAATCGTGTCATGAGGCTCGAGCAAATAGGCCGCGTCTGCAACCTTCAGATCGACCACACCGCTGAGAACATAGCAGAACTCGTGACAATCTTCGTGCAGATCCATCACATGTACGGGTTGCCCCTTGACTGCGCGAACGTGAAACATCTTGGCCTTGTCATAAAAAGCGACCCGGCAGAGCTCAATGCCTTCCAGCCCTTTGCTGGTCGGATCGCCGCTGACAGGCACCGCCTTGCGCCGCTGCACAAGACGGCGTTCGGCCAGCGATATAAGGTTGCTCGTCGAGATACCTACGGCGCCTGCGATCGCATCAAGGGTTTTCAGGGAAGGCGTCGTCTTATTTGTCTCCACCATCTCCACAGTAGGGTAAGTAAGACTTGCCAGACTGGCCAGTTGCTGAAGCGTTAAGCCTGCCCGTTTGCGCAGAGCCTTGATAATACCGAAATCATAATCACTGTTCATAGGGTTCGGATGCCTCCTTGACCTGAATATCAAATCCGCTTGTCTGGTGTGTCTCTACGCGAAGTCTGCAATTCGGTGCTCAAGGTGTGAACGAATATGGCAGTTTGCTGAGCATACGTAAGCAAACGAACATTTCGCACTCGTGGGCGGAGTTTACGTTGTGCATGAGCGACGTGGTTTTTGCCCATGTATAACATACTGGGACGTCGAGAAGCAGCCTGTGCAAATTCGCAGGATCAAATTGATTTTATATTCTGCAACCCCCTTACGTTGTCTCCGCTCGCAATACGGTGTTCACATTGCTTCAACTTTATAGCCATTTTTCGGGCCTGCAAATCCTGAACTCATGCCCCCCGAGCTATGACCCGATACGCCCCAAGCCGGTACATTGGCGTGATGGATCAGCTAATTCAATTCAAGGATGGTACGTCTTTGCGGGTCGCAGATGACCGCTTATTCTTTGTTGTGAGAGCCTGCTATGACAGAAGTTGCCAATTGTAACACACGGGCCGAGAGCCGGGGCAAGGAGGGCAAATACCTTACATTTGCACTTGGGCATGAGGAGTTCGCCCTGGAGATTCTCAAAGTCCGTGAAATCATCGGGTACATGGATATCACCGCGGTGCCGCGAACACCGGATTACGTCAAAGGCGTGATTAACCTTCGCGGCCAGGTAATCCCCGTTGTGGATCTGCGGCTGAAGTTCAGGATGAACGAGCAGGAAGTGACGGATCAGACATGCATTATCGTCGTCGAGATCGATAGCGGCCAGCATAAGTTCAACACGGGCATAATGGTGGATCGAGTTTCAGAGGTGCTGGACATACAGCAGGAGCAGATTGAAGATCCGCCCCAGTTTGGCTCGGAGATGGATACGGATATCATCCTGGGCATGGGCAAGATTGGGAATTCGGTAAAGATCCTGCTGGACATTAACCGCGTTTTGTCCGCGGACAATTTGACCGATCTCGGAGATATCCAGGATTAGAAAAGAACAGAAGAGTGTGGGGGCTCGAAACCACAAGGAGATTGCAATGTTCAGGAATTTGAAACTATCGATGAAAATGGCTCTCGGGTTCGGCAGCGTTGTCGTCATTGCCGCCATACTGGGTATTTCCGGGTGGCGCGGCCTCGTGAGCGTCTCCACTATTGCGCAACTGAATCAGGACGGCAGCCAGGCGCTGAGTTTGCTGAGTGACTGTGCCGCACTGCGCAGAGATTTTCGAATTAATGGCTTCACGATTGCCGAAGGCGAAACCAAAAACGCCGCCGACAAATGGACCGACGCCTACGTCGAACTCACTCGTCAGGTCGAGACCTTGAGAGACCAGAAGGGATTGTCTTCTCAGCAGCAGGCTCTTGTCGCCAATATACTCAAGGATTGTCAGTCATACAAAACCGCCTTCGACGAGGGAGCCCGGGCGCAGAAGACAAAAGACGATGCATTCGCCAACTGGACGAAGATCGGATGGGATATCACCTCCACTATCGATACCGCCATAGAAAAGGTGATCAACCCCGCAATGGAAAAGGCAAGGGCATCCCAGGACGCCCAGGCTATGGCTAAATGGTCGGCGATTGAAAAAAGCCTCAATGAACAGATAGTGCAGAATTTCCTGCTGCAGCGGGTCCATGCCGTCTATCTTGCCAAGACCAACGATGATTCACAGTGGAAGGGCTACCAGGAGCAGCTCGCCAGGACCAAACAGGGAGTTGCCGCGTGGTCGGAATTAGTCAGCGGGCAGCAGGACTTGGAGCGGGACGCACTGGCCATAAGGGAGGCGATTCGACAGTATGAGGAAACCGGTCAGAAATTCTACCAAGGCATTCTCGCCGACCGTCAGGTCGGTGCACAATTGGCGGTTTCGGCAAGAGGGCTTGTTGATCAGATGAACCAACTGCAAAAGCTCTTGGAACAGACGATGACAGCGGTCACCGCAAGAACCAATGCGTTTCTCGCATGTCTTGTTGCCGTCGGCGTTGTGATTGGCACCGCTTTGGCGCTGGTCATCACGCGGAGCATCGTGAAGCCTGTCAACAAAATCATTGCCGGCCTGAACGAAGGGGCCGAACAGGTCTCCAGTGCCGCCGGTCAGGTCTCGTCGGCCTCTCAGTCACTTGCCGAAGGCGCCACCGAGCAGGCCGCCGGCCTTGAGGAAACGTCCAGCAGTCTGGAAGAAATGGCCTCAATGACAAAGCAGAACGCCGACAACGCACAGCACGCCAATACGCTCGCCGGCGAGGCCCGCACCAGCGCCAACGCCGGAAGCCAGGCAATGCAGAAGATGAACCAGGCCATCCAGGAGATCCGCCAGTCAAGCGATGAGACAGCCAAGATCATCAAAGTCATTGATGAGATCGCGTTCCAGACGAATCTGCTGGCGCTGAATGCCGCCGTCGAGGCCGCCCGTGCCGGAGAGGCCGGAAAAGGCTTTGCCGTCGTCGCAGAGGAAGTCCGCAACCTTGCCATGCGAAGCGCAGAGGCTGCCAAGAACACCAGCGCAATGATCGAAGGCTCGGTAAGAAACGCCAACAATGGCGTTGAGATCGCCGAAGAGGTCACCAAAGTGCTCGGCGAGATAGTCACCAGCGTGTCCAAAACCACCGATCTGGTTGGCGAGATCGCGGCTGCAAGTCAGGAACAGGCACAGGGCATTGACCAGGTCAATCAGGCAGTCAGCCAGATGGACAAGGTCACACAGCAGAATGCCGCAAATGCTGAGGAATCTGCAAGTGCCAGCGAGCAACTGAGCGCTCAAGCCGAACAGTTGAATGAGATCGTGCAGGAGCTTTCTGCCCTTGTGCACGGCAGCGATTCTTCGAATGGTTACTCCCTCAAGTCGCGCCACAACCAGAATCGCCGTCCCGAACTGTCCAGATCGGACCAGGCTTTTCATCAGATTGCATCGGGTACAAAGGCCCACAAAACTGTCCGCAAGATGGAAAGGCAGACTATACCACTGAGCCCGCAGGAGCTTGACGAATTCAACAGTTGACCTGTTGATCGCTGATATGCCGCGTTTTCTTGATGCTGGATGGGCGCAATGCCCATCCAGCAATTGTAATTTCCACAGCTCCCCTCGACCTTCTTAGTCGCCCGACCCGCCGCCAGGTTCCCCCGATGACTTGCACGCAATACGCGCAGCGACTTCCTCCGGAGCGGGCAGGTTGTATTGCAAACCCGACCCGGAGCAATTGAACCATATGCCGGGGGGATTGTTGCGATACAGCAGGCCGGCTGTCATGGCGAGATTCAGCTTGGCATCGTCGGGGTTGTTTTGAGGGCCAAACTCTTTGATTCTGCAGTTTGCTTCCCGCAGGAAGTTCTCCGTCTGGTCCAATGTGAATGGGCCCAGACAATGGATGTGTTCGCCCGCAATCAGGTAGCCGGCATAGCTCTGCACTTTCCGTCTTCCTTGCGGACCGACTATTTTGGCCCATCTGTCTATATGAAGGATTGCCAGATCGGCAAGGTCATGCGTCCACGCGTAATCGCTGCCATTGAGCATGTCCAGGGCTTCCAGCCGTTTCTTCATCACGGCCGCCTCCTCGAATTGTCTCCTTGCCGCGAATTCCAGCATTTGCCGCCGCAGGTCTTCCGCAAAGCGGAGGCGCACTTCCGCCCCCGATGCGGCGTTCTCGATCTGACGGCCATATTCCTGCCGACTGATACTTCCGACGCACGGGGCAGGGCAGGTTCCCATTTGTAGATACGGACACGTCGCGGCCTTGTCGGCAGAATCGATCAGGTCGGGCCTGCGGCACAGGGCAAAGGCCGCTTGCAGCAGGCTCGAATACCGACTCGCGGCCTTTCGCGTGGGGAATAAGCCGAAAAGTTTACGGCCTGGTGACGCCCCGGGCTTTTCGGTAATCGTGAAGTTGGGCCACTGAGCCGTCATATCTATTCCGACGAACCACATCTTCGGAAGTGAAATCATGGATTGCCATGAATCAGGCCAGATCACACGCACCGCCTGCAAATACCTCAGCGTCGTCTCATAATCGTTGTAGCAGCAACGATAATAGAGTGTGCCGACCAGGTGCGCAATACTGCCGCGTCTGCCCGGCTCGTCTGGGTTTTCACTGAACAGCCTGTGAGTGGCGGTACGGCGGATGTTGGCGGCGGTAAGCATCGAAATGCAGCGGTCCTCTGAATCCGCAAAGGCAGCGATACCCTTGCAGGTTGGGACAGGCTGCGGTGCCTGAGCCAATGTGCCGGCTGTCCGAACAGTCGTGTCGATCTGCAGACAGCCCTCAAACAGGTGGCCCAACATGGCCGACCTTTCACACTTTCATGCCGGATATAAAGGTGTCGAACGCCAAATTGCCGTTTACCACGCCCTGAACCCGGGCGCTGAACTGGCGGCTGCGGATCTTGCAGATGTGAGACAGTAAATACAGCCGGTTGCCGGGAACGACGGTATCACGGAACTTGGTGTGGTCGATGCCCGCGAAGCCGATGAAACCCTCGAGCCCATAGATACGCTTCATGAAGAAACTCGATAGTTGGGCGGCCGCTTCGATCATAATGACTCCCGGCATGATCGGCCTGCCGGGGATATGTCCACGGACCCAGAATTCCTGATCAGTCACATCCTTGTAGCCGAGGCATAACAGTTTGTCCAGATCGTGCCAGATTATGCCGTCAAGCTGAGCCATCTCATAAGATTGCGGATTAACTTCAGCTATGTCCTGGCGAGTGTACTCGATGGTGTCAAGGTCGATCCCGGACAAATCAAACAACAATGACGGCGGCATGGGACTCCTTCTTGGGAATAGAAACACTGCACACCAGCTTTCGGCGCATCGCCTCCAGCGCCGCATACAATCCAAAGCTGGTGTGCGGTCTTGTTACTTAATCCGTCGTTCTGATCTCAAGCACGCGGTTGCGGACAAGCTGGGCGGCCTGCTTGATCTGCTGCATTTGCTTGCGAACCCGCGTTCCGGCGGCCTTGTTGCCTCCTTCTGCCTTGTTAATGTCGGTTTCGATCTCAGCTACCAGTGCCTTGAGGTTTTCGTATTCCTGCATTAATACAGTCCTCCAAAGAAGAGTACTATTGTCGTTGATTTTTGTAAGACTTTACTTTTCCAAAAAACGGTTGTCAAGCTCATGGAAACAGTTTTTTCGTCAATTCAGCCACACGACGTCCGCGCCTCTCGCACTGCCGCAGAACGCGTTCGTCGGGCTTGCCGATAGACACCGGCCCATAGTGGTCGCCCTGCGGATCGCCTTGGACAACCATGCCGTGTATAAGCATGGTCTCAATTATGCTCAGCACAGTCGTCTCGTTGCCGCCGCCAATGTTCGAAGAGCTGCTGAAAGCCGCGGCGACTTTGCCGTCCAGTTTACCGTGCCGTGCCACCGATTCATCAAAGAATGATGCTACGACACCGGCCATGCGGCCGTAATACGTGGGGGAGCCGACAACTATCGCGTCGGCGGCCTGCAATTCATCAAGGCTTAAATCCTCAATGCTCTTGCACTTTGTCGGCAGGTCGGCGGCACTCATCGCATCGGCAATGGCCTTGGCCATCTGCTTCGTGTTGCCGCTTCGGGAGTAATAGGTTACCAATCCAGTTGCCATTACTGCTCTCTTTCACGATCCTTCTGTAACGGGTGTATATTCTTGCTGAAACTTTTGGGCGTTTCAATCACAAAAATGCTGTTTTTCAAATTTTTGTTCACCGCCGCATTCAAAAACTGTATGTCGTACACGTCTTCCTGGGTGGATCGCGTTACGATCCGAAGGGGCAGCCAACTGCGCCCGTCGATGGAAAAATCGATGTCGCGATAGTCATCCTTGTACACCGAATCGCGTTTCACTTGCAGATGAAGCTGTATCGGCTTGCTCGGATCGGTGGGCTGATCTTTGATGCTGATGTCAAACTGCTGCCGGAGAGTCTCGGTCGAAGAAAACCCAACGATGGGAAAATTATGGCTGATATACTCGAATACGTCCTGGGGATCATCCTCCTGTGCCTGCTGGTAAAGATCAATAGTCTGAAGCTCGTGATCCACCTTCGTCAGCCACACCCCGTCGAACAGAAACTGCTCCAAACGTTTGCGCTCGCGTCCGTCGTCCTGCTGGATGGTGTTGAAATTCACCCGCAAACGCGATTTGTCACCGTCTTTCTGGTAGTAAATGAAGCCCTTGCGCAACGTGCGGGAATCGAGAAGATCGGGTTCCTGGATAAACAGGTACTCAATCTCAGCCTGGTACGACTTGATGTCCCTGGTTCGCTGGCGAAGTTTGGCAAGTATCTCGTCGAGTGTGAGCGTACCCGCCGGCTTATCCTGCGGCGCCGTCGCAACACACTCCTCCACCGCACCCGAAACCGGCAGCGTCGATACCGCCGCCTCTGTGTCCTGTACCTGACACGCTGACAGCGCCAAAGTAAACGTGATCGTCATCAGGGTTCTGAGCATGGGTCATCCTTTCGCATTACGCCCGATATTGTCGACGATATCGAGCACCTCGTCAAGCGAGGTTATCACATAATCGGCATATTCAACGTAATTCTGTGCTTGCTGCGTGTTTTTCAAGAGCACCGCGATGGCTTCTGCAGCTTTGGCACTGAGAAGGTCATACAGAAAGTCCCCTACTACAAGCGTCTGGAAAGGCGCACACCCAAACCGGCGGCATAATTCCAGAACCCCGAAGGCATCCGGCTTGACCGGCCCGTCCTGGCGGTCCACAATCGCATCGAATCGAAGGTTGTGCTTGCCCGCAACCGCCTCGGCGTTGATCCGTGTGTTGCGCGTCAGCACGCCGACATGAATCCCCGCCTTCTGCAGCGATGCAATGGTTGTCTCCGCACCGTCATTAAGCTCCGACTCCATGACCGCTCGCGTCTCGTGCCTGAGCAGGACATCTTCGGCACAAGCCCTTTGTGCAGGCGTCATTTGGTCCATCAACTCCAGAATTGGACCGGCGTCAGGAGACAACCCGATTTCCTGCCGAATGAGGTCGAAATCAAGGAAAGGTCTTGTGATCGTGCCATCCAGGTCAAAAATAACGGTTTTTATCGCCATGTGGTCTGCCTCCGTCTTTGTGGAGCAGTTCCAGAAGATATCGGCCGGCCTGTGTAAGGACCTTGTCTTTGCGTACAATTACGCCCGTCGGCCTGTAGAAGTTCTCGTTCAGGAGCGGCATGGCCTTTAATGTTCCTGCCGTCAATTCCGAACGAATCGTCGGTTCAGGAAGTATGCTCAGACCCGCGTTTATCTCGACCGCACGCTTGATCGTTTCGGTATTGTCGAATTCCATCGCTATTCGCACCGTAACGCCATAACGGGCAAGTATCCCATTAATCAGCGTCCTGGTCGGCACGTCCTTTTCGAACGCAATGAAATCCATGCTCTGCAGCTCATGGACATCAATCACCGGGCGCCCGGCCAGCGCATGATCAGGACTGCATACCAGAAGCAGACGCTCGTTCTCAAACGGAAAAACGTCAATGTTCTTGTCCATGCGGGGCATAGCCACAAGTCCGATATCAACAACACCGCGCAGCACATGGTCATAGATCTGAGGCCCGCTGTAGTAATCCACCGCAAGGTTTATCTTGGGGTACATTTCCATGAATTTCTTGACATAGGGCTGGAGCGTGTACATGCCGATACTGAAGATCGCCGCCAGTTTAATACGGGCGCCCGAACGAGTCTGCACCGCCAATTCGCTGTTAAGACGCTCATATCGTTCGATTATGTCACGGCAAGCCCGATAAAACATTTCACCGGCCGCGGTAAGTGCCAGCGGGCGCCGTTTGCGATTGATCAGTTGGCAGCGGTGAGCCATCTCAAGCTGAGCGATCTGCTGCGATACAGCGGATTGGCTTATACCATGTTTCTCAGCGGCTCTGGAGAAGTTCTGAAGCTCCGCAAGATCGCAGAACAATCGCATCGTGTCGATGTGCACTATTAGGTGCCCTGATAATACCTATTAGCATAAACAGTTTGCATACGCCATTCATCCCATTATACTGACATTTCTGTATTCTTCAAAGAAAATAGTTCATCAGTTTAGCTAAACAAGATGTGGCAAGGGTTTATAATCCCAGCCGATCAGGTAGCCCGGAATCTCTTAGGAGTATGTAATGGCGAGTGCATTTGTTGAAAATATCATGGCGTCCGTAATTGCCCGAAATCCGCAGGAGCGGGAGTTTCACCAGGCCGTCCGCGAAGTTGCCGAGTCCGTCGAGGTGGTGATGCAGCAAGAGCCCCAGCTTGCAAAGGCAAGAGTCCTTGAGAGGATGGTCGAGCCCGAGCGACAGATAATGTTCCGAGTCCCCTGGGTGGACGACCGTGGAGAGGTCCAGGTCAATCGCGGATTCCGAGTTGAGTTCAGCAGCGCCATTGGACCATACAAGGGCGGCTTGCGGTTCCATCCGTCCGTGTACCTTGGCATCATCAAATTCCTCGGTTTTGAGCAGGTGTTCAAGAACGCCCTGACCACCACGCCCATCGGCGGCGGCAAAGGCGGAAGCGACTTCAACCCCAAGGGCAAGTCGGACGACGAGGTAATGCGTTTCTGTCAGAGCTTCATGAATGAACTGTTCCGTCACATCGGCCCCGACACCGACGTGCCCGCCGGAGACATCGGCGTTGGCGGCAGGGAGATCGGATATCTGTTCGGACAGTACAAAAAACTGACCAACACCTTCACCGGCGTCTTGACCGGCAAGGGGCTGGGCTGGGGCGGTTCGCTCGTGCGGACCGAGGCAACCGGCTACGGCCTGATCTACTTCGTTACCCGCATGCTCCAGGACCGCGGAACCGATTGGAAAGGCAAAAAGGTCGTCATCAGCGGAAGCGGCAACGTCGCAATCTATGCTGCCCAGAAGGCTCAGCAGTTGGGCGCAAAGGTCATTGCCGTCTCTGACAGCAACGGCTACGTTGTCGACGAAGCCGGAATCAACGTCGAAACCGTAAAGCAAATCAAGGAAGTCCAGCGTGGACGAATCCGCGAATATGCCGACGCGCATTCCTCGGCAAAGTATGTGGAAGACTGGCAGGGCATCTGGGACATTCCATGCGATATCGCACTGCCTTCCGCGACTCAGAACGAAATTGACGAAGAAGCCGCCGGCAAGCTCGTCGCCAACAAGTGCATCGCCGTCGGAGAAGGAGCCAACATGCCTTCGACGCCAGAAGCGATCCAGGTCTTCCAGGACAATGGAGTCTCCTTCGGTCCCGCCAAGGCCGCCAATGCCGGCGGTGTGGCCACCAGTGCCTTGGAAATGACCCAGAACTCAATGCGGCTCAACTGGACCTTCGAAGAAGTCGATCAGCGGCTCAAGCTCATCATGAACGCAATCTACGATCAGTGCACCGAAGCAGCAGAGGCATTTGGCGCAAAAGGCGATCTCGTCGCCGGCGCCAATATCGCCGGATTCCTGAAGGTCGCCAAGGCGATGGTCGCCCAGGGAGTTGTCTGAGCGAAGAGCCCGATTGTGCTAAGTACACCGAAGAAGCCCCTCTGCTTGCAGGGGCTTCTTTTTTGGTGTCCGCACCCATGCGGCATGATTGCCGTGAACACGTGCTGTAGAAGCAGCAAATAAATATCCGGGTGCATACCGTTGTAGAGTTTTTTGAGGAGGCGGTTTAATGGACAAGTTTCCGAGCACCGGACTGGATCGTCTCGACGAGATACTTCTGCAGCTCCGCTACGGCGACAACGTCGTCTGGCAGGTCGACACGATTGACGACTATCGGCAGTTCGTAACCCCCTACGTTGAGCGGGCGATCAACGAAGGGCGGCAGGTTGTCTACATGCACTTCGCCCGGCACGAGCCGCTTCTTGAGCCGCGACAGGGGCTCAGCATCGTCGAACTTGACATAGGAGTCGGCTTCGAGACGTTCTCTTCGTCAGTCTACAACACCGTATCAAAATTCGGACGCAGGGTTTTCTATGTGTTCGACAGCCTCTCGGACCTGTTGGCCGCATGGGTGACCGATATCATGGTCGCCGATTTCTTCCGCGTAACGTGTCCCTACCTCTACGAGCTCGATACAATCGCCTATTTCGCCATTTTGCGAGATCATCACTCTTTCGACACCATCGCACGAATTCGCGAAACCACACAACTCCTGCTCGACGTGTATCGGCTCGAAGGCAAGGTGTACGTCCATCCGCTCAAAGTGTGGAACCGATACTCGCCGACGATGTTCCTGCCCCACAGAGACTCCGGCGACCGCTTCGAACCCATAGGCAACAGCGTGGACGCTGCACGCCTGTTCGCCTACATCTCGAGCAAAGGACGCACGCGGGTTCGCCGCAAGCTCGACCAGTGGGACCGAATATTCCTGGAGGCCGAAGAAATGCTGGCCGACAACCCTCCCGCCCAGCGCAAACTTGAGATGCTCGAGCTCATCGCCGGCCTGATGTTGGGCAAGGACAGGCGGCTCCTGGACCTCGTAAAAACGCATTTCTCACTGAAGGACGTGCTCGACATCAAAGCTCGCATGGTCGGCACCGGCTACATCGGTGGCAAGTCGCTCGGCATGCTGCTGGCCCGGCAGATACTCTGCCGCGACACATCGTTCGATTGGTCACAGCGGCTCGAGAATCATGATTCGTACTACATAGGCTCGGACGTCTTCCACAACTACATTGTTCAGAACGGCCTGTGGAAGCTGCGCATGCAGCAGAAAACCACAGATGGATATTTCGAAAAAGCCGGCGAATTGGCAACCGGGCTGCTTAAAGGGCGGTTTCCCAACGAGATTCGCGAGCAGTTTATCGAGATGATAGAGTACTTCGGCCAGTCGCCGATAATAATACGCTCCAGCAGCCTTCTCGAGGACAGCTTTGGAAATGCCTTCGCCGGCAAATACGAGAGTGTGTTTCTGGCCAACCAGGGCTCGACCGACGACCGATACGATCGTTTCGAGGAGGCGGTCAGGCTCATTTACGCAAGCGCAATGGGCGAGGATGCTCTCACGTACCGCCTGCAGCGCGGGCTGGATCAGCTCGATGAGCAGATGGCCCTGCTTGTGCAGCGCGTCAGCGGCCGCTACCACGACCATTTCTTCTACCCTGATGTTGCAGGCGTCGGCGTCTCATACAATACCTTTGTCTGGAACCCGCAGTTTGATCCGAATGCCGGCATGCTCCGCATCGTCCTCGGTTTGGGCACCAGGGCCGTCGACCGCGTCGAAAACGACTACCCCCGAATTGTCGCGCTCGATGCCCCGCTGGTGCAGCCCCATTCGTCGCGCGACAACATGCGTCAGTTTTCGCAGCATTATGTCGACGTTCTTAACGTTCAGACCAACAGCTTGGAAACCGTGCAGACCAAAACAGTCCTGGGCGCCGACCAGCCTGATGCGCTGTTTGCCGTCCGAGCCTCCGCCGCCGGACCTGCTGATCAGCCCGCATGGATTCTCAATTTCGACAACCTGCTCCAGTCGACCGACTTCGTGCCCTCTATGAGACGCATGCTCCAAACCCTCGAGCAATGCTACGAATACCCCGTGGATATAGAGTTCACACTGAACCTCTCGCCCGGCGGCGGCGCGCTGGTCAATCTGCTGCAGTGCCGCCCGCTGCAGACCAGGGGCATCGGCGGCAGAGTCCGCATACCTGATCTCCGACCGTCACAGGTCTATTTCCAGGCCGAAGGCAGCTTCATGGGCGGAAATATTGAGCAGCCCATTCGTTACGTCGTTCATGTCGATCCCGCCGCTTACATCGCCTTGCCGTTGCAGGACAAGTACAATATAGCCCGGCTGATCGGCAAGGTGAATCGGCAGATTCGACGAGAAAGTCACCCCACACTCCTTATGGGCCCCGGACGCTGGGGTACCACCACACCGTCTTTGGGCGTTCCGGTACGGTTTGCCGAGATCAACAACGTGGCGGTATTGTGTGAGCTCTCATACCCCGAAGGAAACTTGCTGCCGGAACTGTCCTACGGAAGCCATTTCTTTCAGGACCTCGTCGAAATGCAGATATTCTACGTCGCCCTGTTCCTGGACAGGTCCGGCGCGACTTTCCATCCGGACCTGCTCGGCGCACGCCCAAACCTGCTGTGCACCTTCATTCCCGACGGCGCCAGGTACGATGAGGTCATAAAAGTGGTTGACGCCGCTGAACTTGACCTGAAGATCATGGCCGACGTCACGCGCCAGAAGACCGTATGTTTCGCCGCCGCCGACTGGTAACACCCGACGCTCGCTGAACGTGCATGTTTTTCACCCGATCACCATTTTATAGTTGCCGCACATCATCTTCACCTCTACATTATCCTGCATGACGAACGAACCCCAGAACATTGCCAGAGTCGTACGACAGCACGCCGAGATGGACGCTTTCTTCGCCGGCGACTTCGCCGTGCGAGGCGACATCCCCGCCCAAAGTGAATCCTCCGCCGAAGAACCGGCACACTGTCAGGTACCCGCTTCGGTTCAGGAAGGGCTGGCCGCAATTGCAGCGGAAGTGCGCGCCTGCTGTCGATGCGGATTGGACAAATCCCGCACCAACCCCGTGCCGGGCGAAGGCAATCCAGCCGCCGACCTTGTTTTCGTAGGCGAAGCCCCCGGAGCCGACGAAGACGCAGCCGGCAGGCCGTTCGTCGGCAGGGCGGGACAACTGCTCAACAACATCATCGCAGCTATGGGCATGGCCCGACAAGACGTCTTCATCTGCAATATTCTCAAGTGTCGCCCCCCGGACAACCGCGATCCGCGTCCCGATGAGATCATACACTGCCTTCCCTTCCTCCAGCGGCAGTTGGAGTTGATCCGCCCGAAAGTCATTGTAGCCCTGGGTGCCCACGCCGCCAGAACGCTCCTCAAGACGGAGTTGCCGATCGGAAGGCTAAGGGGCAGGTTCCACGAATACTACTTCTCCCCGGATGCCCCCCCCGTTAAGCTCATGCCCACCTATCACCCCGCCTACCTCCTTCGCAACTACTCGCCCGACAACCGCCGCCGCGTCTAGGAGGACATGCAGAAAGTACTTGCCGAGCTCGGAATGGAAATCCCCAACAACTAATGACCGCATAAGTCGGTCTAATCCAGACGAATCCCTTTCTGGTGCAGCCAGTCTTTAAGATCGCCCATCTGCACGTCGAAAATCTCTTTGTCGTAATCGGATTCCAGCTTCTCAATCGTCTCGGCCAGTTCCGGCATCTCCCTGGCCGCAATCGTCAGCCGTTTCTCGAATTCGTCGCTCAACTGCCGCATACCTTCCAGTTCCACGTCCAGGTCCAGGACGACTTTGAGCATCTTCAGAACCGCATCGATACACTTTGGATTCTCGCCCTGGACGTATGCAGGCACCGACGCGACAAAACTGGCCACGCTTACGTTGTGCCGCGTAGCCTCCACCTCGAGGTGAGTAATGAAACTTGCCGGCCCCTCATAATCCGTAAACTTCACCCCGTGACCAGCCAGCCGGACTTTATGGTTATCGTCCGAGACGCTGCAGAATATCCGGGGCTCACGCGTATGCGGCACAAGGCCCGCGACACTGCCCACAAAGTATATCTCGCGTATGTCAAGATCCGAACACACCGCGAATACCAGTTCCGCGAAGCTCTGCCAGTTGAGATTCGGCTCCTTGCCGCTGAACAGAACCAGGTCGTTTGCCCGACTGCAATAGAAAACGTTCTCAGGCAGTCCATAGCTGCGTATCCGTCCGCTCACGATCCGAGTGTAAGGCCTGAAGAGGCTGCTCATCTCCATAGTGCCCGGAAAGTTGTAAATGTAGAATCCTTCCGGCTCGATATACGCGAACTTCTCCGCCCCAAGATACGCCGTCAGCCAGTTCACCGTCCCGGTCGAAACGTCGCCGCTGTCCATCCAGCCCGAAAAACCCATCAACATCCGCGGCTGGTCGAGCCTCGGTCTTCTGATAATCTGCAGCTTATGCTCACCCATACGTAGATCACACCTTTTCGTGTTGCTCCGCAAGTCCGTTATGCCGCTCCGTCCAGCCGCCTGACGCTTTTGCAATACATCGGCAAGACAATACATCACTCTTTGACAATAATCCGCCGCGGCATCGCCGTTACAGAACTTTGTCGGCGAGGTATTTGCCGCTGCCCAGCATGTCCGCTCCCAACGTCGCACCAAGCAGTAGCCATCGAAGCAGATGCAGGCGCAGCTCCGCCCTCGTCAAAGCAAATATAACCCCCACCGAAAGCAATCCGCCGGCGTGCAGAATCGCCGTGCGGCGATATATCATCCCATCGGTAAAACTCAGATACAGGCATGCACCCGCCACAATGGCAACCGCCGCCGCACAGAACAAAAGCCATTTCCCGTCGCTCGGACCCGCCCATGCCAGACCCTCCGCCCCAAGGCCTATGACAATCGACCCGAAAAGCACCGGTATCAGTGCCCACATAACCGGGCTCACCTGCGCCAAAGGACCGGCAAATGACAGCACCGCCGCCGCACCCACCGGCACCAGCACTGCATGCCGGCGCGACTCGAAGAGAATGCACAGCCCCATCGCCAGTGCCGCCAGCGGGACATGGTAGAAGCTCAAAATGAAATCGTGAGGCCGCATCGTCAGCGGTGCCGCCAGACCCGCCAGCTTGTCCGGCTCAAGCCTCAGGCTAACCGGCATGGGAAACACAGGTCCAATCTCCGGCCTGCCGCACAGCCAGAAAAACCCCACTATGCCGCAAAAAGGCAGCAAGCAGAGAACTGCCGTGACGCTGCTGCCCGCCAAGGCTCCCGTCTTGGCGAGGCGGCGGCTCACCGACGGCCGCCATTTTCGCCAAAAAGCCGCCGGACAGAACAGCCAGGGAACGAATGCCAGCGGTACGCCCGCAAGCGGATGATACGCCGCAAAACCCAGCGCGAACGGACCAAAACCGTATATCGCCCCCGCCAAAAGCGATGCAGCAAACGCTGCGATCCATCGGCGGCTCAGAACAAAGCACCCCGTAGCCCCGGCGACCCAGGTGGCGGCGATGACCGTTTGCGGCCCCCCTGGGCTCTTGACCGGGTGCAGGTAGTAGCAGGCCAGCACGATATAAAGCACTGCCGCCGCTATGAAACTGTAAATGGCCTTGCAGCGGCACAAGGGCATGTGTTTGATCCTGGCCTTGTTCATTTGCGTCTTTCCGCTGGTTCCGGTTGAGCTTCCATGCCTGACATGTCGGTATTGTACACGCCTTGTATTAGTCGGCCGGATACAAATCGCCTCCCGCCGAAGTCTGCTTTCAGGCCGTCGCCGACACCGCCGGACGATATGATGCACATGACCGCCCATGATTCAAGCAATAAATCCTCGCCCGGCAAGGCCGTCAAAGCCGGCAGCAGGGTGCCTGAAGGAGGATGTCTGCCCAATCCGCTCCGCCCGCCCAGGGCGACACGATCCAACTCAAAATCCCCCTCGACCAGCCCGCCACAGCCGGACTCGCCGCCCGACTCACCCAGGCCCTCGACTGCGCCGCCGTCCGGACCTCCTGCACCCCCCTCGCCAGCCAACCACAACGCAGCCGCCAACAATCCCGCCAATAACCATCGCCTCATAACCATCCTCCTTACTCCTCAAACCACAAAAAACGCCCCTCCCTATTAGCACGAACTTGCGCTTTTCGTGCGATTTTTCCGCCGGTGCAAAACGCTAAACCCTTGCCCTCCAAAGACATAAAAATTTCATTTTCAGCCCGGATAGCAGGATAGTGCAAGCGCATTTTGTGTGATCCAGACCTCCCCGATCCACAGTTTCCCCCCGCACGGAAGCGCCGCCGGTTCCACGCCTCCAATCGGCCGCTCCCCGTACCTTAGCCCCCAACCATAACCACGCTCACAAAATCCCCCTCATTCCCCGCCTTGCACCCCGTCTCCGCCTCTGCTATCATCCCACCATGAAAACAAAACCCAGAAAAGCTGCACAAATACCGACATTCTGCCGCCTCTGCATGTTCCTCGTACTCGCCACACTCGCCGCGCCAACGTCCCCAGCAGCCGCCGCCGATCCCGCCCTCGCTGTAACGTCCCTCGGCAAGCTCCCTCCCGGCCTGTCATCCCGCCATGAACAGCAGGGAACACCCGAAAAGTGGGAAAAACTCCGCACCCTCCTCGCAGCCGACGCTGACCGGGTCATCATCTCCCAACTCGCCGCCAACCTCGGCGGCAACACATCAATACGCAGCGAAGCCCCGCTCGTATGGAAAGACAAAGGCTACTTCCGACGCGCACGCGATCTCGGCCAGGTCTTCACCGCCCCATGCGACTTCACACTCGACGCCATCATCCTCCGCACCGGCAACGATTATCTCGCCTTCCTCCCCGGCGCCGCAAACGCAGAGGTCTTCGTACAGTTCTTCGAAGTCAAAGGCGCCCCCGTCATCGACGACAACGCCACGCCCCCCGGCGCCGCCGCCAAACACGGCTTCTCCGCAAACCACCGCTGTGACGACTTCATAACCGGCGTGCAATACCTCCCCATACGAGTCTTTGCCGGCGCAGCCCTGCCCGACCTTGCCGCTGAAGGCGATGCACGCCTCACATATCTCAAGTTCGCTTTCGCAGCCCCCGACGCCCCGAGATTCCGCAAAGACAAACGCTACGCATTCCTCCTCGGCTTCGTCCAGCCCGCCCCCGACCGCAACTTCACACTCGCCAACCGCAACAACGCCGCGTCGCCCCGAACCCCGTCGCTCACCGACGCCGACGACACGTACCACGGCGGCTGGTCTATCCGCCGCGAAGGAAACGGCAAAAACCCGCCGCTAATGATCCCCGCCCCTCAGCCCCCAGCCGACATGAGCATCCTCCGTAAGCTCCAGGCCCAATCCGCATTCCCAACCGGACCCGCAAGATACGCCGCAACCCCAACCTCAGACGGATACCCCGACGTCGACACCTACAGAGACCTCGAATTCTACATCATCACCAAATAAGCAAAGTGACAGCCGATCTCAACCACCCGCCACCATAACCACCCTCACAAAATCCCCCTCATTTGCTGCCGCGCCCCCGCTCCTGCCTTGCCTCTCCCTGTACACAACCCTCACCGGCCATGCGCAGCCCTCCCGCACCCGATACTCCTCCACCAATACCCAATCCAGCTTCCTGTAACTCTTAAGCAGTTCCGCCATGACCGCACGCTCGCCCGCCGCATCCATCCATTCAAGCCGCACGTCCGCACTCCACACCTGCCGCCGAGGCGCCCCGCACGAATAAACCCTCACCGCCATGTCACCCTCAGCACTCAAATCCGCCGCAAACGCAACCAGATTCGCAGGCGTCTCGAATTGTGTGATCGTATTACCCCCGCTCCAATGTGCTACCGCAGCCGCAAACAAACCCGTCCGAACAAACCGCCCCGATCCCACTTCGATAACCGCTACACAAGCCAGCAACACCCACAACCCACTCGCAACTCTTCTGAAGGAAAGCACTCCCTGCACGAGCCACCGCCGCACCACCACCAGATACACCAGCAGCAGCCATGCGTGCCTGCCGACCATTTCCCAAACCCCCTCCGGGAGGGGCATCACCCCAAGCGCAAGCACAACGACAAGAATCAAAAAAACCCAGAAGTACACCAGATAGAAACCCGAACGCATCAGCTCCCGCCTCATCCAGGCCGCCGCAATCAACCAAACCATCACCGCCAAAGGCCACGCAAAAAACAAGTAGACCCGCAATGCGCGAAACGACTGCCGCTCAGGAAGCCACAGAATTGACACCCAGAAAAATGCCGTCAGCAAAACCGGCATATGAGTGTTAAGAACAAACCGACGAAACCAGCCCCGCCCGCAACCCGCCATAACTAGAACCTCCCTTCCAGTCAAATACAAAGCTCTCGAAGACGCTCTACCGCCGCACGCGCCAGAACCTTATCGCTCGCCACCGCCCATCTGGCTTTCTTATTACTCGCCGACAAAGACAACACTTCTCTCGATGTGCACGCTTGGCGAAACGCGAGGCTTCTTCCCGCTGGCGGTCGTAAGCCCCCGAACGCGCAGCGTCCGGCACAACTGGTACGGGAAAGGCCGTTCTGCCTCTTTCAAGTCTTTGCCGCCGTCCGGGTCGCTTAAGAAGTACAGCCCCTGGTAGTCTTCCGGGTGGTTCGAGTCGTCAACAAAGAGTCCGTCGATGGTTATCTCGCGCGGCATGAAGCATGGGTAGCCGAAGTCGTGCATGCCGTCGTTGCTCGTGTGTATCATCTGCGGCCGGCTCGTGCGTCCGCTGTTGGGGATCCACCGGCAGTTGCGGATGACGACGTCGCCCTCCCACGTGCTGCCGTAATCGCTGCGAAAATTGACAAGAGAACCGCCGTACAACGTCGAATCCTCAACCGTCAGCACCCCGCGACCGATCGCATTGAGGCCCATGTACCCCAGCGTGCAGCGGCGGATCGTATAGACGCCTGAGACCCCCATATGCGTATCCATCCGGGAGAGCGTGCAGTCCTCCAGCACGATGTTCTTGCAGAAGTTAGTGCCGATCACGCCCCACAGCGTGCGATCGTTGATGTTCTCCATGCGGCAGCCGATCATGCTGAAATTCACTACGCTGTTGATGCTGTAGTCGTATGATCCCATGCTCACCGGCTTGCCCGCCGCTCCGATTGTCTTATAGGTCTTGTGCGCGGTAGCGAAGCAGTTGCGCAGCGTTACGTTCGCGCAGTTGCTCACGCTGATAAAGCCCGAATAAGGATGGCCCACTTCGGTCTCCCCCACGACGTAGTGAGTCAGACCCTCCACTTCCGTATTGGAACGGCTCACCCTGATATTCCTCGCCCAGTAGTTGTAGCCGACCTCCTGCTTCATCCTGTTCGCTATCGTCGTGAATACGCCGCCGCGCAGTACAAGCCGCTTTTCGTCCATCCGATGGGCTTCCACGCGATCCACCGTGTCGTAGTCCCAGTCGATGTCCCCCTCAATCGAGCCGTCCCGACGCAGGATGAAGCAGTCGCGTTGCGATGTCCCCGCGTTCTGATTGAGGCCGCGCCGGATATAGCGCTTGATCTTGTTGTTCGTCACCTGGACGTAACAGTCATGTCGAGGCCGCACATCCAATTGCTTCTGGTCCCGCGTCAACCGCTCGATCTTGATCTCTTCGCGCCCAAGCAGCGAACGCACTTCGAACAAAGACCGCTTATGATTCTCTACTTCTGTGTCGTCAATGATAAAACGAGACGTGCCCCAGTCCGTATCGGTCGCGATGATCGCCGTCAGTGCCTTTTTGCCGAGATGATATGTCGCCCCCGCCCGTGTCCTCACGCGTAACCCGCGTGCATTGGCATGTTCATGCGCCTTGCAGATCGCCGGCAGATCATCGTGAACACCGTCCCCAACGGCTCCAAAGGCCTCATAAGTGACAACCTCATCCTGCAAAGTCACGCCGCCGCTCGCCGCCAGCATCAACACAGCCGCCTTGCCGCTGTGCCCGCTGAAACTTTCGGCGCCAACCGGCAAGACCAACACAGAGATTGCTGCGATCGACAGGTGCAGGAGCATGTCTCGTCTATAAATCATCAAATTCCCTTCACAGACAGGATATCACATTTCAAGTCCAAAGTTCTTCGACCCAGTAACTAAGGGTCCGCGCAGTCAAATCAGGGGCTCATCGCAAAGATACTCATAATCAGGCATGTCAGCCCGCGGACGTCTCTTCAACAGTTCGCTGATGGGCTCAAATGTCTTGAGAATCTTCTGGTAATCCGGATCCTCATCGCTAAGGAAAACCGGTGTGCCGCACTGCTGCGTGCCGCCGGCTGTCAGCGAAAGCGGGGCCAGAAGAAAGTTGTTATGTTCGGGCTTCTCTATGCGAGTGTAGAACTTCCGGGGGATGCCTTTCTCATGACAACTGACACATCGCCGCGAAGCGACATCATTCAATGCAGCGTCAAGACTCGACGGCATCATCCGCCGACTGCCAAGATGCGCCTTGTGATTGCTCGACGAGGTTCCGTAGTACGGCACATTAAGATCCATCCACAGATACACCTTCCGGCGATCTGCTTGCGGCACGTTTACCCGCGCGTTGCCATGCTCATCGGGATGTCCTGTGCGAATGATCTCCGCCAGTCTGCTGGCTGGGCTGCCCCAGCGCCGCGGCTCGATTTCGAGCACATTGTGCCCCGCCCCGTTTATCGTCCAAATCCACTCGACGTAGGGACTCATACCCCGTACGTGGTCGTACTCCGGTCCCGACGGACTTCCGTGCAGCATCCAGTTGTTTTCGCCCTGCGTCCCCGTCCGGCACAAAATATCATACGAAACGTTGAAAAAGTCTGTTCTTTCGCCGGTCAGATCCACGTTTCCGGGTTGCTGCCGCTCATTGTGGCAACTGGTGCAATTCCTGTTCAACACTCCCTGCACAACCTCCGGATAACTGAATCCTTTGACACCCCATGCCGGTTCCCTCAGTTTCTGCACCGAAAAACGCATGACTGATGTTCTGGTGCTGTGTGGGGCCGCATTGTTTCGGTTGGCGTGGCAGCCGACACACCCCTGCACTTCTCCCGGCATCAGGTGGGTAAAGGATCGCATACGCTGCACCGCCTGCCCTTCTCCGTCAAGAGCGAGGAAGTAGATCGGCACCTCCGAAGGAACCTCAAAAGCCGCGCTGCCGTCCTCCTCGACATCTGCAAATCCCCACACTTTCTTGGCGGCATAGGTCGCCCCGCACGACACCAGCGGAAACTGAAACCCGAACACGGCAATATTCCGCATCCCGCCTCCGTCGAGAAGCTTGTTATTCTGTGGAGTATGCGTGCTCTTCTCGACTTCCTGCACAACGGCGATCTGCTTGATCTCACCACGTTTGACATGCGGCTCCAGGCCGTTGTAAACATCCTGAATGTACACCGTTGCCCACCCGCCGGATACACTGCCGTCTTCCGGCAATTCGGTTTCAGAGTCCATGAATTTGCCCATCACAACAGGAGGCTTTTCTATCTCACAGATCGGCATCGGACAGTAAAACCCCATCCCGTCTTGCGGAAACAGCAGCGATACGGCGTGGGCATCGAAATCACGCAACTGGATCGTACCGCCCCGCGAGACAAGGAACCGCTCCGCATTGATCGCAAAGGGCTTCTCATAAGTTCCGCCGACCCCACAATCCAGCATGCCGTTCCCCCACGGCCCGCCGCCAAGACGATGCGCGTAAATGTCGATTTCCGGAGTAAGATTCCGCACCGCTTCCGGCGAATTGGCGCCCTTTGTATGGTCAATGGCCACGATCCCGCCGCGACACGAACCGTTGTGATTCGTAGCCGTGGCAATAATCTGGCTCGTACCGGGAATCGGCTGCGCATCCATGAACGTCCCCGGCGAGATGACGCGATTGCCATAAAAGCCGGCCAGTTCCGTACCGTCCGGATTGATAGTCCACAGGCTCTGAATCGGACAAGCCGCTCTGTCGACATACTCCCAGCGCGTATACACGATCTTCCCGTTGGTAAGCACCGACGGCGTAAAGTCCATCAGATAGTTCGCCGACAGCCGTTTCTGTCCCGAACCGTCCCCCTCCATCCGGTACAGCACCGGCGATGTCACCACGTAGCAATAGGCATACGCCGGCTTGCGGTCCGAGATAAAAGCAATGCCGCCGTCCGGCAGCCAGCATGGATCGAGGTTATTATACGTTCCGTGCGTCAGTTGCTTCAGGCCCGAACCGTCGATATTAATCTTGAAGATCTGGTAGTTGCTCTTCTCGTCCTC
>Ga0334883_1000288_pt1 | contig 94999 bp, 103 predicted proteins | sample GraSluR1_MG_6_FD_207230 | JGI IMG/M metagenome (GOLD analysis project Ga0334883, IMG submission 207230) | Sludge microbial communities from methane-producing bioreactor in Wageningen University, Netherlands - Granular Sludge_09_05-R1 | ecosystem: Engineered > Bioreactor > Anaerobic >... | reverse complement strand
ACTTAACTGAATTTGTTCGACAGAAAAACAAATTCATTGATCAAAAAGCTTAGTCCAAAAACATTCAACCTTAAGCGGGAGCACAAAGCCTATAAAAGCGCCACGTGCTCCCGCTTAATTTTTTACTGCCCCGGTTTGTCTTTCCGGCAGTTTATAACCGGGAATGCTTTAATCACCCATTGTGATTAGATGCTGCCACCGAGATCGTTGATCGCCCCGGCAATGGTGCTTAAGACCAGAAGCGCATAAGCCCGCTGGTACCCAGTTAACTGACTGGCATTAGCAGTAACCAGGTTAAGCGCTGTTTGATAAGCGCTGATTGCGGCGCTTAAATTATAACCCTGGCCGGTCTGAGCGGCAAGGGCAGCCTCAAGAGCGCGAATTGAGGCTAAGGTAACAGCAAGTTCAACCTGCTGCCAGGCATATTCGCGAGCACTCAAGTTATCATTGTTTGATTCGAAGCTTTGCATAAGCTGCTGATAAACTGCTTCTGCCGCAGCCAGCTTTTCAGCGCTGCCGCTTTGAGCGAACCAGGGGTTTATCAGTGGAGTAACGCCAAAGATCACACCACCACTTCTTGCGGTTGAGGGCTGGGCTAAGATCAGGAATGGAAGTTCAAAAGGTACATTGTCAGTCAAATTAGTTGATGGTTCCGGGTCTGGGTCTATGCCAGGGTCATTGTCTTCCTCTTCACCAAAGCCAGCAATCAAGTTTCGATCTGCTTCAGCACTGAAAGCAAAAACATCCTCTGTAGAAACTGCAACATCACTTTCTGTCCAGTTGCTGAACACGTAGCCTCCTTCTGCCGTAGCAGTCACTGTAACTTGGTCCCCGTGGGTGTAAGTGCCTCCACCTGTGACGGTGCCCCCTGCTGCTGGATTAGCTGCGACAGTGATTATATACTGCCGCAGGGCAAAGTTGGCCGTTAGGCTGCGAGCCGATTCAGCAGTAAAGATAATGGTTGTATCAGTTGAGTCGTCCCCGGCCCAGCTGACAAAGTCATAACCATCCGTTTCGTCTGCCGTAGCGATTACGGTAACCGTGTCTCCGTGGGTGTAAGTGCCACCCCCGGTGACGGTGCCACCGGCTTCAGGATCAGCAGAGACTGTAATTTCATATTGCCGTAGAGCAAAGATAGCCGAAACAGTTATCTCAGCTGTCACGTTAGTATCCTGACGTACAGCAGTTTCTAAACCATCGCTCCAGCCTGTAAACTCATAGCCGTTTGCCACATCTGGCTGAGCATTTACTGTTGGGCCATCCGAACCGTGAGACACCTGCTCGACAATCTCAGCCTGCCCATTGATTAATCCACCCACTTCGGCAGTATAGGTTACTGTATAGGAAACCGCCACAATACCAAGCTGGTTAATTGTGAAAGTCCTTTCTATACCGCTGCCGCTTACAGTAATGCTGCCTTCTCTGGGGTCAGTTGAAGAATTAGCGCCCAGGTTGTATATAACCACACCATTGTTACTGCCAGCAGAATCACCGGAAATTATAATCCAACCCTGATTAGAGTTTGCGATCCAGTCAGTGTTGGAAATGATATGGATATTATTTCCAGCAGTTTCAGCATCACCATGGAGCTGCACAGCCGGTGTAAGGGCAATAGAACGGGAAGTTTGAACTAGGTTAGGATAGCCAGCTCCTTCAACGATATTCCAGACAGCAAGATCACTATCAAAATCCCAGTTTGTATAAGTTTCCCGCTGCATCATTTCGTCAGTAGTTTTACCGGTGCCACCGGAGCTGGTTGCCTGACCAGAGGTTTGGATATCCCAGTAGCAGTCCTCAACCGCAGAATCATTGGGTTTATAACCTAATAACCCACCGACGCTAAGAGCTCCTACCGGTGCGTTAACCAGTCCTGTGCTGTAACTACGATAGATTGAAGAAAAACCAGAACTAGGTGTTCCATCATTATAACCAACAAGGCCGCCAACTCTATAATTACCCTCTATCGAAGAATGACTATTGCTGTCTAATATACTTGTGTCGCCACGATATTGGTAGCCGACAAGACCACCAACAGCATCCGTACCTTTTACCGAACCGAGAGAATAGGAATAATATATTTTAGCATGCTGATCACTCCAGCCAACCAGACCACCGGTATAAGATTGACCACTGACTGCTCCGTTAAAAGAGCTATTGCATATGTTGTTGCCGCTTAGAAATCCAACCAGACCACCAGTATATCCATAACCATTACCAGTAATCTCACCGGTTGCGTGCACATTCTCGATAGCAGTGTTAACTGCCTTCCCAATCAGGGAACCAGTATTCAGACTGCCCTGCACTTTGACATTGACCAGGTTCATATGACTAATTTCAGCATTATTGGTAAAACCGAACAAACCCTGGTAGTTGGTTGTCGGCCGATTGATAGTCAGGTTGCTGATCTCATAACCAGCTCCGTCAAAGTTGCCGCTGAACTTAGTCGAGTTGTCACCCAGTGGCTCCCAACCTTCGCCATCAGCCCATCCATCAACACCGAGATCGATATCGGCTGTTTGAATGAAATGTTTATCATTCAAATAGTTGCGAACGTCATCAAGCTGATAGGCGTTACCAATTTCGAAGGGCAATTCTGCGCTTCCATCGCGCACATTGACCAGAGGCTGCGAGCTACTGGTATCCATATCATTATTATTACCATCAGCATCTTTAACTGACGTGGTAAATTCATGATCGTCACCTGCTGAAGCAGGAGTGAAAACACTAAATAAGATATTTATTGGATAATTATCTTTAAAAATAGCACTGACTTCAGTATCATTCCTGGATACAGTAACAGTACCGCTGTTATATGAACCAGTCCAGTTTGTGGCATAGAAATCATTGATCGTAACCCCATTATCAACGTATGTAAAAACATCTGGGATTTCGATGTCAATTTCACCAATGCTGGAGTCTCCAACTTCGGAGAAGGTGAACTGAAGATCTATTTCAGTATTAACATCTACAATATCAAGCACATCCAGCTCGACCACATAACAGTCTCCATCTAATCCCGTTTCAGATTCATCATTAGATTGCTCTTCATTTGATTGAATAAGAGAAGGTTCATCAGCGAGGTCATCATCACTTTCTGAGGCAAGTGCCTCGGTAGAGGTGGTATCTGGATAAGAATCGAGAGAAGTATTACTTTCGGGTAAGGAAGAGCATTCTGTTGAATCTTCATCTGCTGATAAATCTTCGGAAGAATTGTCAAGCGGGGTTTGTGAACCTTCCGGTTCGGTTGAAGTTATTTCAGAATCCGGAGAGGATGATTCAGAAGCAGGGGATTCAGGGGCAGGGTCAGATGAAGTTGAATCTGTAGAGGTTGGCGGACTGCTGCTTTCAGCAGAACCTGCAATATCAACACCATCAGCGGTACTGCTGTCACTCGCGGTGTCTGTGGTGTTAGCCGTATCACTTTCGGCAAAGACTGCCACCGGAAGCAACACCAACAGAGCTATCAGGATGGCGGCAATTAGTGCCCATTGTTTAAAATAGGTAATTTTAAAGTTTGTCATTTAGTCGTCACCTCCTTCCCCGACAGAATTACCGACAGGTAAAAAGGTGCGGCCGGTTTCACTACTGACTCCACCAGGTTCAAGTGACCAGTTATAAACCAGGCTTCATTGTTTTCCTGCACCACTAAAACCGCTGGTTGATCAATAGGCAGGCCTCCTAAATCGGTAAAGTCCTGACAACTGAAAACTGCCAATCAGCTGCGCGGCAGATAGTTTTTGTTTAAAAGGAATAGTTGTTATTTTAAGATTAGGGTAGAAAAAGAAGGTTGTCTATCATCCCCAGGGGTGATTTTATAATATTTTAGCAGTAAAAACTGGGGTATTAGGCATCTTGTGTTTGTGATCTTAATTATGAAGGTAATTTCTTAGTAGTGATTAAAGCTAGCAGTTCACTTCTTTTATTAACTCCATACTTGCGATAAACATGACGCAAGTGGGTTTTAAGTGTATTCGAGCTGACCCCCAGGGTGTTGGCCATGGTTTGATTATCTGAACCCTGCATTAGAAGCTCTACCACTTCAATTTCTCTCGGGGTCAAGCCTGCTGCCGAGTAAAACAGGTTAAGGAATTCCTGGTCGTTTGCCACAAGTTTATCATCAACCAGGGGTTCAGTGACCGATTTTTCAACCAGGCGGGGAGTTACCAGCAGTGCGGCAAATAAGGCTGCTATTGAAGCCAGCGCTGTAAAAACTAGCGGCGAATCGCTGTATGTTTGCAGGTAATCTCCGTAAAAACCACCCAGAAAAGAACCTAGCAGGATAGCAAATAAACCATAGCCAAAAAATCTAAAAGAGGCAGCATAGCGGGTTGATAAATCTCCGATTAATATCCATACAAATAAGGGGAAAAGCGCCTGGCCAACCTGTATTAACGAAATGGTCAGATAAAAACCTACTAAACTATCACCGAGAACAATTAATAATATTAAACCTAATCCGGTTAATGATATAGCGTAGTAAGTGATAATCTTTTTATCAATTTTCAACTTAAAAGTGAGGATTATTACATAAGTTAGAATATAGGGTAAGTGCCTGTAATATTGCAATACAAAATTATTGTCTTTCATAATCGCATGAGATTCATATGCTACTGTATAAGCTAACCCAAGGGTAAAGTTTAGCAAGGTGATAAAAGCAACCATAACAAGAATATACAAAGTAGTTGGCGGATGGCCTGGTTCAAATCTTCTCTCAATCGCTGCTGTAGCGGGAAGACTACAAAAGAATAGTATGAATAAAGCAGCGATGAGGGGAATGATTTTGACCATAAGTAATGCTTGAAGATTTAAGGTAAAGGAAAGGTAGCTTAGCAAAATCATGATCAAATTAGCAATAATGATGGAAGTAAGGAGCAGCCTTGGTTTTTGGTGAGACGGATACGCGGCTATCAGACAGCTCCATCCTAAAATATAAAAGGGTGAAAAGAAACCAATTAGGGCCATCAGGGGCATCCACAACAGGGGAGAGATAAATAGTTTAACAATGCTTAACAAAAGCACGATAAGAAGGCTGAAAAGCATCAGATCTTTCCATCGCCTTGTATCTTTTAAAAATATGGCTCCACAGAAAAAACCAAGGGCATGAAAAATTAAAAATACTATGGCAAGTGAGTTGGAATCCACGCCACTGGAGGTTGATACAGCCTTTAAAACAGGGCCGAAATAGGGGAAGGATAAAATCCAGCCAAAATACAAACCCATTGACCAGATGACGAAATGTTCTTTTTTACCGATCATTGATCACCTGTTGCCCCTTTAAGGAAAACATTTTTCTGTCGGGTTACATCTCTTTGATGCTGTATTTAATAAGCCGGGTTTTGGTGTGCTATGTTATTAAATTCGACAGTTAGTTAAACTGATCCTCCTGTTGGATTAGCAATACCAGAGACAGAAGAACCTGCCGGACCATAATAATTTAGTATGTTTGGATTTACAGCTTGAAGTAGAAGGACACTGCCAGCAGGGCCAGGACAAAGAGCAGGGCAGCCCAATCTCTGGTTGCAATAACATCTTCATGCAAACGGGTGCGTTTTGCGCCCAGGCGGTAACCCCTTGCTTCCATGGCCAGGGCCAGATCGTCGGCCCGGCGAAAAGCGCTGATAAAAAGGGGCACGATAAGCGGCACCAGGTTTTTCGCCCTTCTAAAGATAGAACCGGTTTCAAAATCGGCTCCCCTTGAGACCTGGGCCCGCATCAGACGTTGGCTTTCTTCCATCAGGGTAGGTATAAATCGCAGGGCTATAGCCATAACCATGGCAATTTCCTCAGTAGGCAAGCCTACTTTGCTGAGAGGTTTTAAATAATAACCCATTCCGTGAGTAAGGGAAAGAGGCGTGGTCGTCAGGGTTACCAACAGGGAAAGAATTATCAGGACAAGCAGGCGGGTAATTACAAACAAACCCTGTCTAAGTCCTTCCGATTCGATGGTAAACGAACCGATGCGCAGCAGTACTACCCCTCCCTTTGTAAAAAATATATATATGACCAGGGCAAACAGTATGATTAATAAAATGGGCCGGAGACCCTTAATAAAGTAACGCAAGGGGATGCGTGAAGCAGCCAGAAGCATCAAAACCAGGGCAAACATAACTGCTAAGGCGATAAAATTCTGCAGGCTGAAAAGAAGGATCAAAAGAATAATGAGAACAGCAATTTTTATGCGGGGGCTGAGGTGGTGCACCAGGCTGTTACCGGGCAGATATTGCCCCAGGGTAATGCTAGGACTCATTTTTTCCAGATCCTTTCAGGTTATTAATCTCTGTGCGGGCTTCTTCAAGAGTGTAAATATCTCTGTTTACAGGAAGGCCTGAATCAGCAAGATCATGCATTATTTCTGTAATTGGAGGCAGGGCAAGCCCTAATTTTACCAGTTCCTCCCGGTTGGAAAATATTTTGTTTCTACTTCCATCCATAGCCAGTTTGCCCTTGTATAAGACTAACACCTGCTCTGCCAGTGCCACCGCTTCATCAAAATGGTGTGTGGCTATCAGCAGGGTTAAACCTTCTTTTTTATTTAAATCATCAAGCAGTGTGTACAGCCTGCGACGACCGGCTGGGTCTAGCCCCGCCGTAGGTTCATCAAGTATTAATACTTCCGGCTCCAAAGATAAAACAGCTGCCAGGGCAACAAGTCTTTTCTGGCCCGAGCTGAGATGGAAGGGATGGCGTTTTGTAAAAAGAGCAGGTTCCAGGCCAACACGAGCCAGGGCCCTCTCAACCCGGTGGTCAAGTTCACGATCGGCAAGACCGAGGTTGCGCGGAGCAAAAGCAACTTCATCATAAACAGACTCAGAAAAAAACTGCTCTTCCGGCATCTGAAAAACAAGGCCAATCCTTCTGCGAAGCTTAAGCAGTTCTGCCTTACTGCCGCCTACAGGGTTTCCATTAAAGTAAACCTGCCCGGAAGTAGGTTTCAGCAGACCGTTAAGGTGCTGGATAAGAGTAGATTTACCGGAACCACTCGGCCCAAGTAACAGGGCAACCCTTCCTTTTGCCAGGGAGAAAGATATATCACTTAGCGCTTCTGCTGCAAAAGGGGTTCCTTGCATATAGATATGAGTCAGTTTATCGGTCTGAATGAACAAAGGGCTCTCACCAACTCCCGGTTATGAAGTGTTTCGTTCGGGATTTTAAAACCATCATTTCTTAAAAGAGCTGCCAGCTCAACAGCAGGTGTTCCTATTAGGCCGAATTCATGCAGCAACTTTAGATCAGTTAAGATAACCTCCGGAGAACCCTCTTTTACCAGGCAGCCATTATTTACAACTGCAACACGATCGGCAAAAACAGCTTCTTCCGGAAAATGGGTTATATGAACAATGGCAATTCCTTCGTTCTTATGCAGATCGGAAACTGTTTGTAAAACTTCTTTACTTCCTGCGGGATCGAGCATTGCCGTAGGTTCATCCATTAATATGCAGCGCGGACGCATTGCTAAAATCCCGGCAATTGCCACCCTTTGTTTTTCACCACCGGAAAGCTGGTGTGGTGGGTGCAGCAAAAGCTTATCCAGCCTAAGCCTGCGAGCAACCTCTACTACCCTCTGCCGGATCTCGGCAGAGGGTATATTCAGGTTTTCTAACCCGAAGGCAATATCTTCTTCTACTGTAGTAGCTACTAGCTGGTTGTCAGGATTTTGAAAAATCATCCCGCATATCTGACGAATCATGGGGATTTTGTCATGCTCAACTGTTGAAATGCCCTCAACCAGAACCTCTCCTTCGGAAGGGTCCAGCAGGGCATTAAATAGTTTAAGTAAAGTAGTTTTTCCTGAACCGTTGGGACCAATTACAGCAAGGTATTCCCCCCGGCGCACATCCAGGTTTATCCCTTTCAGGGCAGGATAAATATTTTCACCATCACCCACATAATGGTAACCAAGTTCTCTCGCTTTAATTAATGATTCTGGCAGGTTACCCATATCTGGTTATTCGGAAACAAGCTCCAGGATCACCATGGGTGCTGCATCTCCGCGGCGGGGTCCAATTGGGACAACCCTGGTGTAGCCGCCTTCACGACCTTCCATTTTGGGGCCAATTTTTTCAAAAAGGTTTGTAACTACATCTTCCTCCAACAGAAAGGCCAGGACCTGTCGGCGGGCATGAAGATCACCCTTTTTAGCCAGGGTAATCATCTTTTCAGCAAGTGAACGAATTGCCGCGGCTTTTGCCTCGGTTGTTTCGATACGGCCTGTTTTTAAGAACGATGTCACCAGGCCGCGCAGCAGGGCTCGCCTGGGGCCGCTCTTTCGACTCAGCTTCTGGTATGGCATTATAATTTCCTCCTCAAAAACTTACTCTCCGCTCCTGTTGAAGCCGAACCCAAGCTCTGTCAGCTTTTGCTCTACTTCCTCCAGCGATTTCTTGCCCAGGTTGCGAACTTTCATCATTTCTTCTTCTGTTTTACGAACCAGCTCACCAACAGTGTTGATGCCGGCTCGTTTCAGGCAATTGTACGAACGCACTGACAGGTCCAGTTCTTCAATGGTCATGTCAAGAATCCGCTCACGATCTTCTTCCGGTTTGTCAGAGGTAATCTCTACCTTGTCTGATGTTTCCGTCAGATTGGTAAAAAGAGCAATGTGTGTGCTCAGTATATTTGCCGAAAGACTGATCGCTTCATCAGGACCGATACTGCCGTCAGTCCATACTTCCAGGGTTAGTTTGTCGTAGTCGGTAACCTGTCCGACCCTGGTGTTTTCCACCTGGTAATTTACTTTCCTGATCGGGGAAAACATGGAGTCAACCGGGATAACACCGATTGGCTGCTGCGACATTTTGTTACGCTCAGCCGGGATATAACCCCGCCCGTTAATTGCTGTCATCTCCATGTATAGCCTCGAGTTTTCCTCAAGAGTACATATATGATGATCAGGGTTAAGGAGTTCAACATCCGCGGGAGCCTTAATATTGCCGGCTTTAACCTCGCCAGCCTCCTCAGTTTCGATTACCAATGTCTGCGGTTCATCGTTGTGAATCATCAATGACACGGCCTTCAGGTTGAGGATTATTTCTATTGTATCCTCCAGAACCCCAGGCAGATTCGAAAATTCGTGCAGTGCACCATCAAACTTAACACTAGTTATTGCCGCCCCGGGCAATGAGGACAAGAGGATCCTGCGCAGGGCATTGCCAAGCGTTGTTCCATATCCTCGCTCCAGCGGTTCAACAACAAAACGCCCGTAATAACTCTGCTCATCTCTTTCGACACATTCAATTTTCGGTTTTTCAATTTCTATCATTTTGTCCGATTTACCCTCCTCGTTTGATTTATTGAGGGTTTACTTTTCACTTAGCGGGAATAAAGCTCGACGATAAGGTGCTCTGTAACAGGCACATCGATCTCTTCGCGCTGAGGAATCCTCATGATCCGGCCTTCCATTTTTTCATGATCAACATCCAGCCAGTCCACTACTCCCTGTTGTCCCCTGTCTTCAGCTATTGATTTAAAAACAGGCTTACTTTTTTTGTTTTCACGAACGGCAATCACATCACCGACCTTGGTCAGGTAAGAAGGAATATCTACCTTACGACCATTAACCTGAAAATGTCCATGGTTGATCAGCTGCCTTGCTTCAGCACGCGAACGTCCCAGTCCCATGCGGAAAACTACGTTATCAAGACGGCTTTCCAGGAGCTGCAGGAGGGTTTCACCGGTTACTCCTTTACGACGGTCGGCTTCTTTAAAATAACGGCGGAACTGCCTTTCCATAACCCCGTAAATTCGGCGGGCCTTCTGCTTTTCACGCAGCTGTAAACCGTACTCTGAAAACTTTTGGCGTCCCTGGCCATGTTCTCCCGGTGGGTAAGCGTGACGAACTACGGCACATTTATCTGAATAACAACGGTCTCCTTTAAGATAAAGCTTATCATTTTCCCTGCGGCATAAACGACATACTGCTTCAGTGTGGCGTCCCATATTAGTTTATGTTACACCTCCTTGTTTATAAAATTATACTCTGCGCCTCTTTGGCGGGCGACATCCATTATGCGGGATTGGTGTTACATCTTTAATTGCGTTTACTTCCAGGCCTGCAGCCTGCAGTGAGCGAATAGCCGCTTCACGTCCGGCACCAGGTCCTTTAACAAATACTTCCACCTGTCTCATGCCATGTTCCATGGCAACTTTTGCTGCTGATTCAGCTGCCAGCTGGGCAGCATAAGGGGTAGATTTTCTCGAACCCTTGTAGCCCACGTTACCAGCACTGGACCATGAAATTGCATTACCATTTACATCAGTAATGCTGATGAATGTATTGTTAAAGGTAGATTTTATATGAGCAACCCCGCGCTCAATATTTTTTCTTTCCCGACGTTTGGTACGGGTGACCTTCTTCTTGACCAATTTTAGTTACTTCCTCCCTTCTCCAAGGTTACTAGCTCTTGCGGCGAATACCAACAGTTTTACGCGGACCTTTACGGGTACGGGCATTATTCTTGGTTTTTTGTCCCCGCACGGGCATCCCGCGACGGTGTCTTATGCCGCGATAGCAGCCGATTTCCACCAGGCGCTTAATATTCAAAGCAACCTCACGGCGCAAATCGCCTTCAACATTATAATTTTTGTCAATAAATTCACGAAGTCGACCGAGCTCGTCCTCTGTTAAGTCTTTTATCCTGGTATCCGGGCTGACTCCGGTATGCTGAAGGATTTCAAGCGCCCGGTTTCTGCCGATACCATAAATATAGCTCAGAGCAACCTCAACTCTTTTATCACGAGGTAAGTCTACACCTGCAATTCTGGCCAATCGATTAGCACCTCCTTTTTATAAATCCCCTGTTAGCCGGGGAAGGCATAAGTATTCAGGTTTACGGTTAACCCTGCCTTTGTTTATGCTTCGGATTCTGGCAGATTACCACGACCCTGCCTTTACGCCGGATGATCTTGCACTTTTCACACATTTTTTTTACTGAAGGCCTAACCTTCATAGTAACAGACCTCCTTACTTATAACGATAGGTTATACGACCCCGGGTTAGATCGTAAGGTGAAAGCTCAACCAAAACCCTGTCGCCCGGTAAAATACGAATAAAATTCATTCTGATTTTGCCGGATACATGAGCCAGAACCTTGTGTCCATTCTTTAGCTCAACCCGGAACATGGCATTCGGCAGTGGCTCAACCACTGTTCCTTCAACCTCTACTACATCTTTCTTTTTGCTCATGTTACCAGTTAAACCTCCCCTTCAGAAAACCCGCTATCAGATATCAGTTCTTTTATTGCCCTGATTACCTGGCTGTCATTAATACTATTGACATCAAGCGCTTCACCCAGTTTCACCCTGCGGTCATAATGCTGAAGATGGGCTTTATTCTTTTTCTTCGGCCGGTTTACCGGGCGGCTCAGGCCATCGACCAATAAAACATATTTTGGATCGAGTTCGCTGAGAACAAGATAATGTTTTCCCCTGTCACGGCCAGCCAGGGAACGGACCAGTTGTCCCGGTTTTAGTTCCACCATCATCCCCCCTTAATTCAGGTCGGAAGAGGTTAGTATTTCAGGACCATCTTCTCCAAGGGCAATTGTATGCTCAAAATGAGCTGACAAACTGCCATCGGCGGTTACTACAGTCCATTGATCATCTAAAACCTTAACCTGCCAACCCCCGGTATTGACCATCGGCTCAATAGCAAGAACCAGACCGCGTTCAAGTTTCGGCCCCCGTCCAGGCAAACCAAAATTTGGAACCTGCGGTTCTTCATGCATCTCATCGCCAATACCATGCCCAACATAAGTCCGGACAACCGAAAAGTGATTTTTTTCCACGTATGCCTGCACGGCATGTGAAATGTCGGAAAGCTTATTACCTTCCTGCATTTTTTCGATTCCCTTCTGAAGGGACATTCTGGTTACATCAATCAGCTTTTGCGCTTTAGACGAGATATTACCAACCGGATATGTGGCCGCGGCATCACCATAATAACCATTTAACCGCGTACCGACATCAATGCTGATTATATCGCCCTCTTTAAGTCTGCGCAACCCGGGAATGCCGTGTACTACCTCATTGTTGACAGAAGCACAAATCGATGCCGGGAAATTATGATAACCAAGAAAAGCCGGTTCTGCACCGTACCTGCGAATTATCTGCTCAGCGATCTTATCCAGCATAGCGGTGGTTATGCCTTCCTTGATCACCCTGCCCATTTCCGCAAGGACCTCGCCAACAATTTTGCCGGCTTCCCGCATCATTTCAATTTCCCTGGCCGATTTAAGCTTTATCATCTAATGTCTCACTACTTCATAAAGCCGCGATAGCTGCGCATCAGCATGTGGCTTTCAATTTGTTTAAATGTTTCCAGAACAACACCTACTACAATAACCATACCGATTCCGGTAAATACTATGTTCATTCCGGTTAATCTCTCAAGAATTATAGGAAACACTGCTATAAATGCCAGTGCAAATGCTCCAACGGTAGTCAGTCTTGAAGTGACCCGGGCCAGGTAATCGGCCGTCGGCCTTCCCGGGCGTAAACCGGGTATAAAACCACCATATTTCTTGATATTACCCGCAACCTGAAATGGATCAAACTGAACCGCTGTGTAAAAGTAGGTAAACAGTATGATCAACAAGGCATACAACACCAGGTTAAGGTTGCTGCCCCAGCCCAGCATTTCAGCCAGACGTTGTGCCCATGGCTGCTGGATAAAGCTAACCAGGGTTTGTGGAAAACTTAGCAGCACCGAAGCAAAGATAACCGGAATAACACCAGCCTGGTTAACCTTCATCGGTATGTGTGTCGCCTGACCGCCATACATTTTGCGACCAACAACGCGTTTGCTGTACTGCACGTTAACCCTTCTCTGCCCCTGATCGAGCAATATAATCCCTATAATCAGGGCCAACATAACTACAATTACCAATACTATGGTCAATACATTAATTTGACCGAAACGATACTGTTCTGCCGCCATCGCCAGGCCAAGCGGAAAACCGGAAACAATGCTGGCGAAGATTAACAGTGAAATACCGTTGCCAATCCCTCTTTCTGTAATCAACTCCCCGATCCACATTAAAAAGGCAGTACCTGCAGTCAGGGAAATAATGATTGTTACATACGATAAAAGCGTTTTATCCATGACAGCTGCGCTGGCTATTGTTGTAGAAAGGCCAAGTGCCTGAATAATCGCTATAACGACGGTACCATACCTGGTTATCTGGGTTATTTTTTTACGCCCCTCAGGCCCTTCCTGGCTCCACTCCTTCAACTTCGGAATTACTATAGTCAAAAGGTTCATAATAATGGAAGCGTTAATATAAGGCATAATGCCCAGTGCAAATATGGTGAAATTGCTTAAGTTCCCGCCGCCGATTATATTGATAAAACCAAAGATTGTATCCTCCAGAAAAAATTCGGCCAGTTTTGATGGGTCCGTGCCTGGAATGGGGATAGCAGAACCAACCCTGTAAACAACAAACATGGCCAGGGTGAAGAGAATACGCTGCCTGAGTTCTTTAATCCGCCAAGCGGTTCGAACTGTTTCCAGCAATTTAAATCACCTCTGCCTTTCCCCCGGCTGCTTCAATTTTTTCCCGGGCCTGTTTACTGAAGTGGTTAGCCTTGATTTCAAGACCTTTTTCAATATCTCCGTTTCCCAAAACTTTCAGTGGATCACGCATATTCCTAATCAAGCCAGCCTCAACCAGCATTTCCTGGGTAATAACAGTTCCAGCTTCAAAAGTGTTTAGTTCACTCACGTTAACAATATTCCACTTCTGCTTATGAATATTTGTAAATCCACGCTTCGGCAGTCGCTGAAAATAAGGCATCTGACCACCTTCAAAACCACGGCGGATACCGGATCCTGAACGGGATTTTTGTCCTTTTTGTCCACGGCCTGCTGTTTTACCCAAACCCGAAGACATGCCTCTTCCCTTACGTTTAGCCGCTTTGCTGGCTCCCTCAGGAGGCCTTAATTCGTGTAAGCGCATTGGCTACACCTCCCTCTTTGCCGCTTCTCAATTCATTTACTTTCTTCAACGTTAATCAAATAATTAACTGTATTAGCCATTCCCCTGATCACATCGTTGTCTTCATGAATAACAGTCTGGCCGATTTTCTTCAAACCGAGTGCTGTTACAGTGCGACGATGCTTCGGTTTGCAAGTCAGCGGACTGCGAACCAGGGTTATTTGAATTTTTTTTGCCATAGCTTTAACTCTCCTTAACCAAGCAGCTTCTCTACTTCAATTCCGCGCAGTCTGCCAACCTCTTCAGCCTGCTTAAGTGATTTTAGCCCTTCCAAGGTCGCGCTGACTATATTAATCGCGTTTGAGGAACCGAGAGATTTGGTGAGGATATCCCTAACTCCGGCGAGTTCAAGAACTGCACGAACAGGACCCCCTGCTATTACTCCGGTACCTTCTGAAGCAGGCTTTAGTAAAACTTTTCCTGCGCCAAAACGGCCTGTTACCGGGTGAGTAATAGTTGTCCCAACCATGGGAACACGAATCAGATTTTTCTTCGCATCTTCTATACCCTTACGGATAGCCTCAGGCACTTCCCCGGCTTTACCCATGCCTGCGCCGACAACACCATTCTTGTCACCGACAACAACAAGGGCACTAAAGCTAAACCGGCGTCCGCCTTTAACAACCTTGGCTACACGGTTAACTTTTACTACTTTTTCTTCTAACTCCTGTGTTGGTTCGATTTTCGACACCCCTGCCATTCCCCCTTTCTAGAAGTTTAACCCGCCTTCACGGGCTCCTTCGGCCAATTCTTTTACTCGACCGTGGTACAGGTAACCACCCCGATCAAAAACTACATCTTTTATGCCTTTATCAACAGCCCTGCGGCCGATCAGTTCTCCTACTTTCCGAGCTGCGTTCTTGTTGCCCCCGTAAGGAGTGCCTGCACGCAGATCCGGATCCAGGCTGGAGGCAGCAACCAGGGTCTCTCCGGTATAATCATTGATCACCTGGGCATAAATATTCTTGCTGCTGCGAAAAACATTTAACCGGGGTCTTTCCGGAGTACCGCTGACTTTTTTTCTAACCCTGCGGTGACGCCGTTTCCGGCTATACAGACGAGATTTTGCTTTAAGCACTTTTTACACCTCCAGGTGATTATTTGCCCGCTTTACCAACCTTCTGACGGACATACTCATTCTCATAACGTATACCCTTACCTTTATACGGTTCGGGTGGATATGTCTTGCGGATAACTGCAGCCAGGTTACCCACTTTTTGCTTGTCGATACCTTTAACAGTAATCTTGGTAGGGGCGGGCACTTCTATTTCCACGTTTTCACCTGGCTCAAACTCCACCGGATGTGAAAAGCCGATATTAAGAACCAGCTTCTTACCCTGCATTGCCGCTTTGTAACCGACACCGACCAGCTCGAGGTTACGACTATAACCTTCGGTTACTCCAACTACCATATTATCGATAAGTGTCCTGGTTAATCCATGTAAAGCCCTGTGTTGTGGGCTGTCTGATGGCCTTTTAACCAGAATTTTATCATCTTCCTGTTCAATAATCATCTCCTGGGGCAGATCTTGTGAAAGCTGACCCTTCGGACCTTTTACCATAATATTACTCCCGTTAAGCTGCACCTCAACATTTGCAGGCACAACAACGGGCTTTTTACCGGTACGGGACATCGGTAAACCTCCTCGCTATGCTACCAGATATAGCATAAAACTTCGCCGCCTTTTCCAGTCTCCCTGGCCTGGCGATCGCTCATCAATCCCTGTGAAGTGGAAATAACTGCTATTCCCAATCCTCCCAGGACTTTGGGCAGTTCATCTTTTTTAACATAAACCCTTAAACCGGGTTTGCTGATTCTTTTCAGACCGCTGATTATTTTTTCTTCATTCGGCCCATATTTCAGATGAACACGTAAAACACCCTGCTTATTATCCTTGATAAACTCAAAATCCTTGATATAACCTTCCTGCTTCATGATCGCCGCAATAGAGCGCTTCACATTGGAAGCAGGTATTTCCACAGTTTTATGCCGTACATTATTGGCATTTCGCACACGTGTCAGCATATCGGCAATAGGATCTGTCATCATTGGCAATCACAACCTCCTCTCATTCTTTCATCATCTTACCAGCTGGCTTTTTTAACTCCCGGTATTTTTCCCTCGTTGGCCAGATGACGAAAGCAAAGGCGGCACAAGCCGAATTTACGTAAATAAGCCCTTGGGCGGCCGCAGATGTAACACCGGTTATAGCGGCGAACCGAAAATTTAGGCTCTCTTTTGGCCTTGGCTATTAATGATTTCTTGGCCATCCTTTTCCTCCTTAAACTTACGCGATATTTTTCTCTTAGGCTGCTTTGAAAGGCAAACCCATCAATGTGAGAAGTTCGCGTGCTTCTTCGTCAGTCCCGGCAGAGGTGACAATAGTTATGTCCATGCCGAGTACTTTTTCAACTTGACTGTATTCGATCTCGGGAAAAATTAACTGCTCTTTGATACCAATTGTAAAGTTCCCCCGCCCATCAAAAGAATGAGGCGAGATACCCCGGAAATCCCGGACTCTTGGTAAAGCTATGTTAAATAGCTTGTCCAGAAAATCATACATACGGATTCCGCGTAATGTCAGTTTGCAGCCAATCGGCATACCTTCGCGAACCTTAAAACTGGCCACTGACACACGGGCCCTGGTTATAATCGGCTTCTGACCGGTTATAATCGAGAGATCATTTACCGCTGCATCCAGTATTTTCGGGTTTTCTTTTCCTTCACCCAATCCCATGTTAATTACTACTTTTTCAATCCGCGGCGCCTGCATGATATTGCTATAGGAAAACCGCTTAACAAGGGTGGGCCGTACTTCATCCAAATATTTCTGCTTCATCCGTGACATCGTTACGCTTTAACCCTCCTTACTTATCCAGCGATTCGCCGCACTTCAGACATACCCGAACCCGGCGATCATCAGGAAGTACCTTCTTTCCTACCCGGGATGGCTTGTTACAAGCCGGGCAGACAACCATCACTTTTGATGCCGGAAATGCCGCTTCCATCTCCCTGATACCCCCCTGGGGCACTTTACGGGTCGGCTTGGCATGTTTCTTAATCATGTTGATCCCTTCCACTTTTACCCGACCTAAACGGGGAAATGTGGCGATCACTTTACCTTTTTTACCTTTGTCCTTCCCGGAGAGAACCAGAACCTTGTCTCCCCGGCGGACAGACATTTTTTTTACTTCCACCGGATTTAGCCACCTCCAAAATGAACAGTTAAATTACTTCCGGTGCCAGGGAGACGATTTTCATAAAATCTTTTTCCCTTAACTCACGGGCGACAGGACCAAAAATACGGGTTCCGCGCGGATTATTCTGTTCATTGATAATAACTGCCGCATTCTCATCAAATTGGATATGAGAACCATCTTTACGATTCAGCGGGCTTTTCGTCCGCACTATCACGGCCCTTACTACTTCGCCTTTTTTTACAACGCCACCCGGGGTTGCCTCTTTAACCGAGGCAACTATAATATCGCCTATATGACCTGCTTTGCGCTTCGATCCTCCAAGGACCTTGATGCAAAGGACCTTTTTCGCTCCCGAGTTATCGGCTACATTTAAGATAGTTTCGTTTTGAATCATCGTTGTTTCTCCTTTCATTCTCCTGCCGGCAGGCTATCCGGAGGAGAATCTGCCTATAGCTTCGACCGTTGAACGATCTCCACCAGGCGCCACCTTTTATCCTTGCTAAGCGGCCTGGTTTCCATGATCCTGACTATATCGCCTACTCGGGATTCATTTGCTTCATCATGATATTTATACTTTTTCGACCGGCGAATAATTTTGCCGTACAACGGATGTCGGGTTGTTCTTTCAACCAAAGCCACCCTGGTTTTATCCATTTTATCGCTTACAACCCGGCCGCTGCGCACTTTACGATTTACAGTTTCCAAATCGATGGGCCTCCCTTCCTATTTAAGCTCAGCTTAGGGCCCGTTCCCTGAGCACGGTTTTAACCCGGGCAATACTACGGCGGACCTCTTGAATACGCATACAATTTTCTAACTGACCAGTGGCTTCCTGAAAACGAAGGTTAAAAAGCTCTTCTTTCAGTTCTTTAACTTTCTCTTCAAGTTCTTTTTCGTTAAATTCCCGTATCTCTTTCACTTTCATTCTGCTCCACCACCTGATTCAGTTCTTTTCACAAACTTGGTTTTTATAGGCAGCTTGTTTGATGCCAGGCGCATTGCTTCCTTGGCAATTTCTTCACTTACTCCAGCCAGTTCAAACATAACCCGGCCGGGCTTGACAACAGCTACCCAGTATTCCGGCGAACCTTTACCTTTACCCATCCTGGTTTCAGCCGGTTTTTCAGTAACAGGTTTATCTGGAAATATGCGGATCCAAACCTTTCCGCCTCTCTTTATAAACCTGGTCATTGCAATACGAGCTGCTTCGATCTGCTGGCTGCTGATCCAGGAAGGCTCAAGTGCCTGCATCCCGTATTCGCCAAACTGAACTACGGTGCCGCCCTTGGCTTTACCTTTCATGCGGCCGCGGTGCTGACGACGAAATTTTACCCGCTTAGGCATTAACATTGGCGTCTACCTCCTCTGCAGGCTTTGCATCTTTGCCCGGCTTTGAGGGCAATATTTCTCCTTTATAAATCCATACCTTAACGCCGATTCTTCCATAGGTTGTTTTTGCTTCTGTATAACCATAGTCGATATCGGCACGCAATGTCTGCAAAGGTACAGTTCCTTCGTAATAGCTTTCATTACGAGCCATTTCGGAACCACCCAGTCTACCGCTGCATGCTATTCTAACACCCTGGGCGCCATTACGCATTGTACGGAATACAGCCTGCTTCATTGCCCTTCTGAATGCAATTCTTCTTTCAAGCTGCGAAGCAACGCTTTCAGCAACCAAAAATGCATCGAGTTCAGGCTTTTTAATTTCAATAATATTTAAATGCACTTTTTTCTCAGTCATTGTTTCAAGTTTCTTACGTAATTCTTCTACACCGGCACCACCACGACCGATTACCATTCCCGGTTTGGCAGTATGAATGTTGATTCTAAGATTATTTGCCGCCCGCTCTATTTCTATCCGCGAAACCGAAGCGCTCTGAAGCGCAGACTGGATATACTCCCTGATTTGTAAATCTTCATGAAGAAGGTTTTTATAATCCTTCCTGGCAAACCAGCGGGCATCCCAATCGCGGATTACTCCGATGCGGAATCCGATGGGGCTAACTTTTTGTCCCACAACTAGACCCCCTTTCTCTCTTTGACTACAACCGTAATGTGGCTGGTCCTTTTTAAAATCAAAAATCTTCTACCCCTGGCTCGCGGCTGAACTCTTTTCATGGCCGGACCTTCATCAACATAGGCCTGATCAATATACAAGTTACCGCGATTCATCTCCAGGTTGTTCTCGGCATTAGCTGCCGCAGAATTAACTACTTTTGTAACCGCTTCAGCAGCACGGCGCGGTGTGTAACGCAGAATACTGATCGCTTCATCAAGATTTTTATTGCGTATCAGATCAACTACTTCTCTTACTTTCCGCGGCGCAAGGCGTACATAGCGGGCTTGTGCTTTTGCTTCCATCTAATTCGTGCCTCCTCTGCCCTACTTCAATGAGGTAGAGCGTTCGGTATGGTGCCCGTGCCCCCTGAAGGTTCGGGTCGGAGCAAATTCTCCAAGTTTATGTCCAACCATATCTTCACTGATATAAATGGGCACATGCCTGCGTCCATCGTGGACAGCAATGGTGTGTCCAACCATATCAGGGAATATTGTTGAACGGCGGGACCAGGTTTTAATAACCTTTTTATCTCCCTTTTCGTTCATCTGCTCAATTTTTTTCATTAAGCTGGCCTCAATATAGGGACCCTTTTTTAGTGAACGTGACAATTAAGACAACCTCCCTTTCAGCTGGAAAACAAACCTCCTGCCGCTTCAGCGACATCGGCTGTATTTCCTGCTACTTCTTACGGCGACGGACAATTAGCCTATCTGAATCCTTATTCTTCTGACGAGTTTTATAACCAAGCGTCGGTTTACCCCAGGGGGTCTCCGGTCTTTTCAAACCGATTGGCGCTTTACCCTCACCACCACCATGGGGGTGATCAACAGGGTTCATTACTGAACCACGGACTGTAGGCCTTTTACCCATCCAGCGACTTCGTCCTGCTTTACCGATTGTCAGGTTTTCATGTTCAATGTTACCAATCTGTCCAATAGTTGCCCGACATTCAAGTGGGATAAGCCTCACTTCACCGGATGGTAATTTTATATGTCCGTACTTACCTTCTTTAGCAGCCAACTGGGCGGCAGTTCCTGCCGAACGGGCCAGCTGTCCGCCATGACCCGGTTTCATTTCGATGTTGTGAACAAAAGTTCCAACAGGAATAGAATTAAGAGGCATGGTATTACCCGGTCTTACTTCTACTTTTACACCAGAAACAACAACCTGCCCGACACGGAGCCCAAGTGGAGCAAGAATGTAGCGCTTTTCCCCATCGGCATAATTCAGCAGGGCAATGTTTGCCGTTCGGTTCGGATCGTATTCTATAGAGGCAACTTTTGCAGGAACATCATCCTTGTTGCGCTTAAAATCAACGATTCTATAGGCTCGCTTGTGCCCTCCACCCTGGTGACGCACGGTAATCCTGCCGTATGAATTACGACCGGCTTTTTTACTCAATGGCGCCAGTAGTGATTTTTCCGGTTCCGACTTGGTAATCTCTTCAAACGTTGATACGGTGGCAAACCGCCGCCCCGGTGAAGTAGGTTTAAAACGTTTAACAGCCATTATAGTTCCCTCCTTCTACTAGCGGCTTTCAAACAGCTCGATCGGTTTGCTGCCTTCGGCCAGGGTTATTACAGCCTTTTTCCAGCTGGGCTGTTTCCCCATCGGGTAGCGGCCCAGGCGCTTTCTTTTTCCCTTGAAGTTGGCTGTATTGACTGATTTTACTTTAACGTCAAATATTTCTTCAAGAGCGCGCTTTATTTCAATTTTGTTTGCTTTGCCTGATACGACAAAGGTGTACTTGTTATCTTCCATCAGGTCGGAAGATTTTTCACTGATCAGGGGACGAATAATAACATCTCTTGAATCTTTCATCCGCCGAACACCTCCTCAACCTGCTGTAATGCGGCTTTATTCATCACAATAAAATTATAGGTTAGCAGATCGAGTACATTAAGCTGTCTTGCCAGAACTGTTTTAACCCGGGGCAGATTGCGTGCAGCTTTAATTACATTGTCATCGGGCTGATCAATCACTATTAGTGCCCCACCACTTACCTTAAGTTTAGCAAGCAGTTCTGCCATTTGCCTGGTTTTGGGTGCGTCTATCGCATAATCTTCAACCAGGATCAGCTTATCTTCTCTTACTTTGTCACTCAGGGCGGATTTCAAAGCCAGACGCCTGACTTTTTTGGGCACCTTGGGGTCAAAGTCCCGCGGCTGCGGCCCAAATGTAACCCCACCACCAGCCCATAAAGGTGAACGTGTGCTGCCGTGACGCGCACGTCCGGTTCCCTTCTGCGGCCAGGGTTTGCTTCCACCGCCACGCACTTCGCTGCGATCTTTGCTTGAAGCATTACCCTGCCTTTTTCTTGCTGCCTGGACAACAGCTGTCTGGTGAAGAGCTCCACGCTTGAGAGGAACTGCGAAAAAATCATCGCGCACTTCGATCTCATCAACCTGATCACCATTTTTATTATATAAAGATAATGTAGGCATATTCAGGGTATCTCCTTTCTATAGGTTATCCGTTTACCGGCCTTTTTACCGCTTCTTTAATTTCAACCAGGCCGCCTCTCGGTCCGGGAACAGATCCCCTGACAAGAAGCAGGTTTTTGTCGGCATCAGATTCAACTACTAAAAGGCTCTGAATAGTACGCCGCCAGCCACCCATCCGTCCCGGCAATCTACGACCTTTAAAGACCCGCGCCGGAGCAACTGAACCCAGAGAACCCGGGCCACGATGATAATGTGAACCGTGAGTTTTCGGGCCCCTGCTGAATCCCATTCTTTTAATAGATCCGGCAAAACCTTTACCCCTGGCGACAGCGCTTACATCAACATAATCGCCTGCTGAAAAGCTATCAGCCTTAATTTCCTGGCCGGTTTTAAACTGGCTGGCATCCTCCACTCTGAATTCACGCAGAAAACGCAGCGGTTTAACGTTGCCCTTCTGGAAATGTCCTTTTAGGGGCTTATTCACCCGTTGCTCTTTCTTTTCAAGAAACCCGATTTGAATACTGTTGTAACCATCTGTATCCTCGTTCTTGACCTGAACAACACGGCAAGGTCCGGCTTCGAGTACGGTAACCGGTATAACCCGACCCTGTTCATCAAAGACCTGGGTCATTCCAACTTTACGTGCTAATATTGCTTTAGCCATTATTCAAGGCACCTCCCGTCTATCAGCTAGAGCTTAATCTCAATGTCAACACCGGCAGGCAAATCAAGCCTCATTAAAGCGTCGATTGTCTTTGGCGTTGGTTCCAGGATATCGATCAGACGCTTATGAGTGCGCATTTCGAATTGCTCCCGGGAGTCTTTATATTTATGCGGAGCGCGAATTACCGTATAAAGGCTTCTCTCTGTCGGTAAAGGAACCGGGCCTGATACATCGGCCCCGGTGCGCCGCGCTGTTTCTACAATTTTACCGGCAGACTGGTCCAGCAAATGGTGATCAAAAGCTCTCAACCTGATCCTAATTTTTTGGTTAGCCATAAATATCCTCCTTGTCGCCTGATTATATCAGAGCTGCTCCGTAAAAATTCCCCGGCTTAAAACCGGCAACCTTCTACTTCATCGCTACATTCATCTTCATATTATTATCAGCATATTTTATTAGTATGCGATTTAAACCCAGCCATTTACTCGCTTACAGCGGTAACCACGCCGGCGCCGACAGTGCGGCCGCCTTCACGGATGGCAAAACGAACTCCTTCTTCAATCGCAATCGGGGTGATCAGTTCAATATCCATGTTGACATTGTCGCCGGGCATAACCATCTCCATACCTTCGGGAAGGGTTATGTTACCGGTAACATCTGTCGTCCTGAAGTAGAACTGCGGACGATAACCCTGGAAAAACGGAGTGTGACGACCGCCTTCTTCTTTCTTCAGCACGTATACTTCCGCCTTGAAGTTGGTGTGCGGCTTAATCGTACCCGGCTTGGCCAATACCTGGCCGCGCTCTACCGCTTCCCGGTCGATCCCGCGCAGCAATACACCAATGTTATCACCGGCTTCTGCATAATCCATCAGCTTGCGGAACATCTCCACCCCGGTGGCCACTGTCTTGCGCGGCTTCTCTTCAAAGCCTACTATTTCCACTTCATCGCCAACTTTAATCTGGCCTCTTTCTACACGACCGGTAACTACTGTGCCCCGACCTGTTATGGAAAATACGTCTTCAATCGGCATGGAAAAAGGCTTGTCTTTCTCACGCTCGGGCATCGGTATGTAGCTGTCCAATGCTTCGATAAGTTCCCAGATCGGCTTGCAGCACTCGCAGTCTTTACCGCCACAACCACATTCGCCGGCCTTTAACGCCGAACCAATAATTACCGGAGTGTCGTCTCCCGGAAATTCATACTCGCTCAGCAGGTCTCTTACTTCCATCTCTACCAGCTCTAACAGTTCAGGGTCATCAACCATGTCTGCTTTGTTTAAAAATACTACAATATAGGGAACTCCTACCTGGCGGGATAGCAAAATGTGCTCGCGGGTCTGCGGCATCGGCCCGTCTGCTGCCGATACAACCAGTATCGCACCATCCATCTGTGCCGCCCCGGTAATCATGTTCTTTACATAGTCCGCGTGACCGGGACAGTCTACGTGCGCATAGTGACGGGTCTCACTCTCATACTCCACGTGCGCCGTCGCTATCGTAATCCCTCTTTCTCTTTCTTCAGGCGCCTTGTCTATGTCGTCAAATGACGTGTTCTGCGCCAGCCCTGCACTTGATAAACAATGGGTCATCGCCGCCGTTAACGTCGTCTTCCCGTGGTCCACGTGACCAATCGTCCCTACATTAACGTGCGGTTTCGTCCGCTCAAACTTCTGCTTAGCCAACTAAATGCACCTCCAACAATTAATAAGCACCATTTTGAGTTATTATTTTTTGAGCAATGCTCTGCGGTACCTCTTCATAACGATAAAACTCCATATTGTAAACTCCACGTCCCTGGGTATGTGAACGCAGTTCGGTGGCATAACCAAATATCTCAGAAAGTGGGGCAACTCCCCTTACCACCTGCTGTCCGCTCCTCTGCTCTGTGCCAAGAATACGTCCGCGCCGACCGGTAAAATCACCGATAATATCACCAAGATATTCCTCGGGAGCAGATACTTCAACTTTCATAACCGGCTCCAGGAGCACCGGACTCGCCTTGGAAAGCGCTGTTTTAAGCGCTTTAGAAGCAGCAATACGAAAAGCAAGTTCAGAAGAATCAACCTCGTGAAAGGAACCATCTTTAAGAACTACTTTAATATCCACAACCGGGTAACCGGCCAAAATTCCATTCATAGCAGCTTCTTTAAGGCCGGATTCAACAGAAGGAATAAATTCTTTTGGAATTGATCCACCCACAATCTTGTTTTCAAAAACGAACCCGCCACCGGACTCAAGAGGGGATAGCTCAATTACAACATGGCCATATTGACCGCGGCCTCCCGACTGACGTACAAATTTACCTTCAGCACCAGTCTCACCCTGGACTGTTTCCTTGTATGCCACCTGCGGATTACCTACATTGGCCTGCACTTTAAATTCCCGCAACAGGCGATCAACAATAATCTCCAGGTGCAGTTCACCCATTCCTGAAATAATGGTCTGCCCTGTTTCCTTATCGGTATTGATCTGGAACGTGGGATCTTCTTCAGATAAATGCTGCATTGATACAGCCATTTTATCCTGGTCAGCCTTTGTTTTTGGCTCTATTGCCACATGAATTACCGGTTCCGGGAAAGTTATGTTTTCTAAAATAATATGTTTATCCAGAGCACAGAGTGTGTCCCCGGTGCTAATTTCCTTTGGTCCGATAATAGCAATTATATCCCCGGTGGCAATGCGGTCAATCTCCTCCCGGAAATTGGCGTGCATGCGAATCAGCCGGCCGATTCTCTGCCGCTTCTGCTTGGTTGCATTGTAAACAACTGACCCCTTATCAAGGGTGCCGGAATAAACCCGTGCAAAAGCCAGCTTGCCGACAAACGGATCGACCATAATCTTAAATACAAGCGCAGCAAAGGGAGCATCATTTGAAGGCAAACGAAAATCCTCTTCACCGCTATTCGGGTTAAACCCTTTAACCGCTCCGACATCGACAGGTGACGGCAGCAGGTGAACAACTGCATCAAGCAGGGGCTGCACACCCTTGTTTTTGTATGAAGATCCGCACAGCACAGGGACCAGGTTGTTGTCAATAACTGCTTTGCGCAGCGCTTTGTATATGCTGTCAGTATCAATCGGCTCACCACTGAAGTACTTCTCCATAATTGAATCATCAGCATCGGCAGCCGCTTCAAGCACTTTTTCCCTATATTCAGCAACAAGCTCTTTCATTTCTTCCGGTATTTCAGTTTCACTGCTGCGTGTACCAAGATCATCTTCATAAATAATTGCTTTTTGCGATATCAAGTCTATTACGCCAGAAAACTCGCTTTCAGTTCCAACCGGCAGCTGAATAGGAAGGGCATGAGCATGAAGCCGTTCCTTAAGCTGTTCTAAAACAGTAAAGAAGTCTGCACCAACAGCATCCATTTTATTAATATAAGCCAGACGAGGCACATGATAACGATCAGCCTGTCTCCAGACTGTCTCTGACTGGGGCTCAACACCACCCTTTGCACAAAAAATCGCTACCATTCCATCCAAGACCCGCAGTGAACGCTCTACTTCAACAGTAAAGTCCACGTGCCCGGGCGTGTCTATAATGTTTATCAACGCATCTTGCCAGCGGCAGGATGTAGCTGCAGAGGTTATTGTAATACCACGTTCCTGCTCCTGGGCCATCCAATCCATGGTCGCAGTACCCTCATGAGTTTCGCCAAGCCTATGCAAGCGGCCGGTATAGAAAAGAATTCTTTCTGTGGTAGTTGTTTTACCGGCGTCAATATGGGCGGCAATCCCAATATTCCTAATCTGTTTCAACTGTGCTTCCTTGCTCATTTCATCCCTCCTCTCAAAAAGCGGACGTCAGAAGTTGGAGAACCGGCAGACCGGATAAATCCAAAACATCTGACAAACCACGCTTGATAATTAACCCACCTGATAGTAATTCCTTTACCAGCGATAATGGGCAAAAGCCTTGTTGGCTTCAGCCATCTTATGGGTATCTTCTTTTTTCTTGATTGAGCCGCCAGTATTATTGGCAGCATCCATCAATTCACCAGCCAGGCGCTGGGCCATAGTTTTTTCGCCTCGAGAACGCGCAAAGCCGATTATCCAGCGTATAGCAAGGATATTCTTTCTGTGAGTGCTGACTTCAATCGGAACCTGGTAGGTTGCGCCCCCGACCCTTCTCGGTTTAACTTCCAGCACGGGTGATACATTGCGCATCGCCGTTTCAAAAACCTCATGCGGCTCTTTACCGGTTTTTTCCCGCATTATCTCAAAGGCATCATAAATAATTTCCTGGGCTGAACCCCTCTGGCCGTCGTACATCAGCTTATTAATAAACCTGGTAACCAACTTGCTATTGTACTTTGGATCAGCCAGTATTTCACGCTTTGATACAGGACCTTTACGTGGCATCTTGTAACATCCACTCCTTACTTATTTACTACGCTTTCGGCCTCTTAGTGCCGTATTTTGAGCGTCCCTGAGCCCTGTTATCCACACCGGCTGCATCGAGAGCTCCCCTTACCAAGTGATAGCGCACACCAGGTAAATCTTTCACTCTTCCTCCCCTGACAAGAACCACCGAGTGTTCCTGCAGGTTATGCCCAATCCCTGGAATGTATGCTGTAACTTCGACCCCATTGGTCAGGCGGACTCTGGCAATTTTTCGTAAGGCCGAATTTGGTTTTTTCGGTGTTGTTGTCGAAACACGGGTACAGACTCCCCTTTTCTGCGGGGACTGTTCCAGTGCCGGAGCAGATGACTTTTTGGTCATTTGCTTGCGGCCTTTACGTACTAGTTGATTGATTGTCGGCATCAGCCCACCTCCTTTTTTAGTCGATTATTGCGGCTACAGCCGCTTTAACTTTAATCCCGCACATCTTGCCCAGTTGAACCATTGTATCAACATAGTGCGGTTCAATATTGTTTGCTACACACAGGGAAAGCACGGGTTGAATTACCTTTTCTTCCGCATCCCTGGCAATAAAAACCTGGTTAACCTCACCTTTTTCAAGGGCTTTCAGGGTTTGTTTGGTACCTACTACCCTGTGATCAGTATTATTAATCAGCTCATCCACCGGAACAAAACCCTCTCTTTAAACACACAATAACTCACTTACGCCTTTAAGCGCACCTTAAGATTTTATCACCGCTGCAAAAGCTTGTCAATGAAAATTTCTTTAATCCTCAAACACTTCCGGATCTTCCTCAATATGCTCTGGTCGGTTATCGGGTGAAGCGGCAATTGCAGTTTCATCGGTATCAAGACCCAGGTCCGCTTCTAAAACAGCTTTCTCCTCCGGTTCCGGCTCCACACCAACCGGGGTTACTTTAATATCACGGTAACGGACCATTCCTGTCCCAGCCGGGATCAACTTACCGATAATCACATTTTCTTTCAGGCCAAGCAGCTGATCCTGCCTGCCTTTTATTGATGCCTCGGTCAAGACCCTGGTTGTTTCCTGGAACGATGCCGCCGAAAGGAATGATTCTGTCGCAAGGGAGGTCTTGGTAATACCAAGCAGCAGCGGACGGGCCAGGGCCGGCTGGCCTCCTTCTTCAACCACAGCAGCATTAATCTCTTCAAAAACATAACTGTCGAGCATCCCGCCCGGAAGAAGATCGGTGTCACCGGGATCTTCAACTTTAACCTTCTTGAGCATCTGGCGGACAATGATTTCTATATGCTTATCGTTAATATCAACGCCCTGCATTTTATAAACCCATTGTACTTCTTTAAGCAGGTAGAGCTGGACACCACGAACTCCTTTTACTTTTAACAGTTCGTGCGGGTTGATTGACCCTTCAGTAAGTTCATCACCTGCATTTACTTCTTGTTCGTTTTCCACCTTGATCCTGGCTCCGTACGGTATCTGGTAAACCCGGCTATCACCATGTTCGGCTGTAATCCTGATTTCCCTCTTGTAGCGAGTTTCCATCAGTTCAACCTCTCCGGCGATTTCTGCAATGAGTGACTGTCCTTTTGGTTTACGGGCCTCAAAAAGCTCTTCTACCCTGGGTAAACCCTGGGTAATATCGTCTCCGGCGACTCCCCCGGTGTGGAAAGTCCGCATGGTCAGCTGCGTGCCCGGCTCACCGATCGACTGGGCAGCTATAATACCTACCGCTTCACCCACATTAACAATCTTACCGCTGGCCAGATCGCGGCCATAGCATTTTACACAAACTCCATGACGGGTTTTACAGGTAAGAACTGAACGGAAACGCACTTCAGTAATTTTCAGCTCAGAAACCATTTGAGCCATATCTTCTGTAATTAGTGTATCTGCATCAATGACAACTTCGCCAGTCTCCGGATGATATACCGGCTCCATGGTATAGCGCCCGATCAAACGGTTAACCGCTTCTTCGAGTGGTTCGTCATTCTCAAGGAACTCACTGAGACCGATCGACTGACCAGTTCCGCAATCATCTTCACGAACAATAACATCCTGCACAACATCTACCAGGCGGCGGGTCAGGTAACCTGAGTCAGCAGTTTTAAGGGCTGTGTCTGCCAAACCTTTACGGGCACCATGCGTAGAGATGAAATATTCAAGCACGGTAAGCCCTTCACGGAAGTTTGCCTTAATTGGCACATCGATAATCCTTCCAGTCGGGTCTGCCATCAAACCACGCATTCCGGCAAGCTGGGTTATCTGCGATTCATTACCACGTGCTCCGGAATGAGCCATCATGTAGATGGGATTGAGTTCATCAAGACTGTTCATCAGGGCCGATGTAACCTGGTCTTTTGCTTTGCCCCAGACTTCGATTACCCGGTCATAACGCTCATTTTCAGTTATCAGACCATGGGCAAACTGAACTTCTGTTGCTTCTACTTTTTCTTCAGCATCTTTAAGGATCTGTTGTTTTTCTCCAGGAACTACGATGTCGCTGACAGCAACAGTTACACCGGCACGTGTGGCATAGTGGAAACCAAGTTTTTTGATCTGGTCAAGGATTTCTGCCGTACGGGTATTGCCGTACATCCTGTAACAACGGGCAATCAACTCAGATAGAAAATCTTTTTTAATTGCCTTATTGCGAGGCAGCTTCTTCAACACCTTTTGCGGCTCCAGGTTTCGGACAGGCACAAAGGTGTGATCCGGTAAAGAGTTGTTAAAATCAGCATTGTTCATAAAAGGAAAATCTTTCGGGAATACATCATTAAAGATAATTTTACCAACCGTGGTAAAAACGTACTTCTTACGCCTGGCGAATTCCCTGCCTTTAAAACCGGCAGCGCGAACAAAAATGCGGGCATGCAGATCAAGGTAACCAAGTTCATACGCCATGACCGCTTCATCCGTGTCAGGGAAAACCTTGCCCTCACCATTGGCTCCTTCTGTTTCCAGGGTCAGGTAATAACAGCCCAGAACCATATCCTGTGATGGCGTTGTTACCGGACGACCTTCTTTAGGGTTAAGAATATTGTGAGCTGAAAGCATCAACAGCCTGGCTTCAGCCTGTGCTTCGGCAGAAAGGGGCACATGAACGGCCATCTGGTCCCCGTCAAAATCGGCATTGTAAGCAGCGCATACCAGTGGATGAATCTGAATAGCCCGACCTTCAACCAGGACCGGTTCAAAAGCCTGGATCCCAAGACGGTGCAAGGTTGGAGCACGGTTCAGGAGCACGGGGTGATCCCTGATAACTTCTTCCAGAACATCCCAAACCTCGGGGCGCACTTTCTCGACCATTCGCTTTGCACTTTTTATGTTGTGAGCCAGCCCGTCGCTGACCAGTCTTTTCATGACAAAGGGTTTAAATAGTTCAAGAGCCATTTCTTTCGGCAACCCGCACTGGTATAGTTTTAGTTCGGGCCCGACCACAATAACCGAACGACCCGAGTAGTCAACCCTTTTACCGAGCAGGTTTTGACGAAAACGTCCCTGCTTACCCTTGAGCATATCGCTGAGCGATTTAAGGGGACGGTTACCCGGACCGGTTACGGGACGTCCGCGTCTGCCATTATCAATCAGAGCATCGACCGCTTCCTGCAGCATTCTCTTCTCGTTACGGACAATGATATCGGGAGCACCGAGATCAAGCAGCCTCTTTAAGCGATTATTCCGGTTTATGACCCTACGGTAAAGATCATTGAGGTCAGAAGTGGCAAACCGCCCACCGTCAAGTTGGACCATCGGTCTCAGATCGGGAGGGATCACCGGAATCGCATCAAGAACCATCCATGACGGATCGTTACCGGATTGTCTGAACGCTTCTACAACCTCAAGACGGCGAATAGCCCGCACTTTTTTCTGCCCGCTCGATGTGGCCAACTCCTCGCGAAGCTCCAGGGCAATTTCTTCCAAATCGAGATCGGATAATAATTTTTTTACTGCTTCAGCACCCATTTCAGCTTTAAACCCTTTATTGCTTTTAAACAGAGCCTGATACTTTTCATAGTATTCACGATATTCAATTTCAGTCAGTAACTGTTTTTTGCTCAGGTAGGTTTCACCAGGATCGATAACCACATATGCGGCAAAATAAAGCACTTTTTCCAGGGCCCGGGGAGACATGTCCAGTAAAAGGCCCATTCGGCTCGGGATACCCTTGAAATACCAGATATGCGAAACAGGAGCAGCAAGTTCTATATGCCCCATTCGTTCACGGCGAACCTTAGCCCTGGTTACCTCCACACCGCAGCGATCACAAACAATGCCGCGGTAACGCACCCTTTTATATTTACCGCAGTGGCATTCCCAGTCTTTCTGGGGCCCGAAAATCTTTTCACAGAAAAGCCCTTCGCGCTCGGGTTTAAGAGTACGGTAGTTAATCGTTTCCGGTTTTTTAACTTCACCTCTCGACCATGCCCTGATCTTTTCAGATGAAGCCAAGCCGATTTTTAAAGCATCAAAATTATTAACATCCAACAAAAAGATCTCTCCTTTCGCCAGGATCAACCTGAGCGGCTAGTAGATGTCTTCTTCCTCATCATCAATATCGTTCATTTCCTCTTCACGTTCTTTTTCCAATCTCTTTTTTTTCGATGAACGTTTAGGCTTTAAATCATCATCAATGCCATTATCTTCTTCATCTTCCTCTTCTTCTTCAAGTTGATCGAGAGAAACTTCCTCAACTTCTTCCGCCTTTAGTTCCGCAGAGACTATTATATCGTCGTCTTCATCATCAGTAGGATCGATCTTTTTATCTTCCTCGCTGCTTTCAGCATTTTGCTTAACTTCAGGCTTCTCAGCAGCAACTTTATCTTCTTTCTGTTCCTTGCGGTAGACAAAACGATCAAGATCATCTTCATCAGATTCCATACCTTCTATATTCACATCAAGACGGCGGTAATCTGCATCGTCATCGCCTTCCCTTATCTCAACCTCTCCCGATTCTTCGCTGAGCACACGAACATCCAGGCTGAGGCTCTGCAGTTCCTTAACCAGCACCTTGAACGATTCAGGTACTCCTGGCTCAGGAATATTTTCACCCTTGACGATTGCTTCGTAAGTTTTTACCCTTCCGACAACATCGTCTGATTTTACAGTGAGGATTTCCTGCAAGGTATATGCTGCTCCATATGCTTCCAGAGCCCAAACTTCCATTTCACCAAAACGCTGGCCTCCGAACTGGGCTTTTCCGCCAAGCGGCTGCTGTGTTACCAGTGAATAAGGCCCGGTAGAACGAGCATGTATTTTGTCGTCAACCAAGTGGGCCAGCTTCAGCATGTAAACATAACCTACGGTAATCTTTTCATCAAAGGGTTTCCCGGTGCGCCCGTCATAAAGCATGGTCTTACCGTTTTCCGGCAGCTCTGACTCTTTAAAAGCAGCGAAAACATCCTCTTCTGAAGCACCGTCAAAAACCGGGGAGGCAATCTCGATTCCAAGAGCCCTGGCAGACCAACCCAGGTGAGCTTCCAAAACCTGCCCAATGTTCATCCTCGAAGGAACTCCCAATGGGTTCAATACAATGTCAAGCGGCGTTCCATCAGGTAAAAATGGCATATCTTCTTCGGGCATAATCCGGGCAATAACTCCCTTGTTCCCGTGCCTTCCGGCCATTTTGTCTCCCTCGGAGATTTTTCGCTTCTGAGCTACATAAACACGCACCAACTGATTAACTCCCGGCGAAAGTTCATCGCCTTCTTCACGGTTAAACACTTTAACGTCAACAACAATACCCGATTCTCCGTGAGGAATACGGAGGGATGTATCGCGGACTTCACGGGCTTTCTCACCGAAGATTGCCCTCAGCAACCTTTCCTCAGCGGTTAGCTCCGTTTCCCCCTTGGGGGTAACTTTTCCGACCAGGATGTCCCCGGCCCGCACTTCTGCCCCGACCCGTATAATGCCCCGGCCGTCTAGATCCTTAAGTGCTTCTTCACCTACATTGGGAATATCGCGGGTTATCTCTTCCGGACCAAGTTTTGTATCGCGGGCTTCTGATTCGTATTCTTCTATATGAATAGATGTGAAAACATCCTGTTTAACCAATTTCTCACTGATCAGGATTGCATCTTCATAGTTATATCCTTCCCAGGGCATGAAGGCAACCAGCACATTGCGCCCCAGGGCAAGCTCACCATAGCTGGTACACGAACCGTCGGCAATAACTTCGCCGCTTTTTACTTCCTGGCCGCGCCTGACAATTGGATGCTGGTTAACACAGGTTCCCTGGTTTGAACGTTTAAACTTCTGCAGGGTATAAATATCAAGGCCTCCATCGAGACCAACCTGGCGGTCAGTTTCAAACCTTTCCCTGGTGCGCCCGTTAATCAGATAATTTTGGTCATGGCTGTCATCGTTGCGGCGGATAACAATTTCATCGCTGGTTACCCGAACCACCACCCCGTCATTTTGACAGATTGCAACAGCCCCGGAATCTATCGCCGCTTTATACTCAAGACCGGTTCCGACAAGAGGGGCTTCCGTCTTCAGGAGAGGAACAGCCTGGCGTTGCATGTTGGCTCCCATCAGGGCACGGTTGGCATCGTCATTTTCAAGGAATGGAATCAGGGCCGTAGCCACACTGACCAGCTGCTTTGGTGAAACGTCCATAAAGTCAACTTCATTTGGGCTACGCATAACCGTATCATAATAATAACGACAGGCTACCCTGTTTGAGGCGAAACGTTTATCTTCGTCAAGCAGGGCGTTCGCCTGGGCAATAACAAAACGGTCTTCATCATCAGCCGTAAGGTAGACTATCTCGGAGGTAACCCTTCCTTCCTTTTTGTCAACACGGCGATAAGGAGTTTCAATAAAACCGTACTCATTAATACGGGCATAGGTGCCCAAAGAACCGATCAAACCAATGTTAGGACCTTCAGGAGTTTCGATAGGGCAGACCCGGCCATAGTGAGAGTGATGCACGTCACGCACTTCAAAACCGGCTCTTTCTCTGCTTAATCCACCTGGTCCAAGGGCACTGAGACGACGCTTGTGAGTCAGTTCAGCAAGCGGGTTGGTTTGATCCATAAACTGTGACAGCTGGCTGCTTCCAAAGAATTCTTTAATCGATGCTATTACAGGACGGATGTTAATCAGGGCTTGTGGTGTAATAGCCTCAACATCCTGAATGGTCATCCTCTCCCGGACTACCCTCTCCATCCTGGACAGGCCAATCCTGAACTGATTCTGCAATAGCTCTCCCACACTGCGTAAACGACGGTTTCCAAGATGATCAATGTCGTCTACAAAACCAATACCTTCAAAAAGATTTAGAATATAATTTACAGTAGCAACAATATCTTCATTGACAAGGTGACGTACGGTAAGATCCACACCGCCGTTTCCGATAATCAGGTAATCCTTATCATGGTACCTGATTTTAGCACGGGTCACCCCGTGCTCATCAATTACTTTTGCCGCTTCTTCATCAACAACAGTCCCGGCCGGATAAATGACTTCTCCACTGACAGGATCCTGCACATCCTCAGCAAGTTCCTGGTTAAAAAGACGGTTCGACATCGATAACTTTTTATTGGCCTTAAAACGCCCGACATGGGCGAAATCATAACGTTTGCCGTCGAAAAACAGCGATTCAAAGAGTGACCTGGCATTATCAACGTTCAAAGGTTCGCCAGGACGCAAACGCTTATAAATTTCCAGCAGGGCTGACTCTTCTGAATCGGTATGATCTTTATCAACTATCTCAAGCAAACGTGAATCCCGACCAAAGGTTTCAATTATTTGCTCGTCGGTGCCATACCCGATGGCTCGTAAAAGCACAGTAACAGGGATTTTCCTGGTCCGATCAACACGTACAAAAATACCGTCTGAAACATCGGTTTCAAATTCAAGCCATGTTCCACGGTTTGGTATAATCGTCGCGCTGAACAATTCTTTCCCTGTGCTGCCGGTAGGATCAGGTTGTTTTTTAAAATAAACGCCGGGTGATCTAACCAGCTGACTGACAATAACCCTTTCGGCACCGTTAATAATAAAAGTACCGTTTTCAGTCATCATCGGGAAATCACCCATGAAAACTTCCTGTTCCTTTACTTCGCCGGTTTCCTGGTTGATCAGGCGCACCCTTACCTTCAGTGGCACAGCGTAATTGGCGTCACGTTCTTTGCAATCATCCACTGAATACTTAGGTTCCCCAAGAGTATAGTCAAAAAACTCCAGAACCAAGTTACCGGTAAAATCCTGGATCGGTGAAAAATCTTCAAATATTTCTTTTAAACCTTTGTTTAAAAACCACTCAAATGAACTGCTCTGAACCTCAATCAGATTCGGTAAATCTAAAACTTCTGTGATGCGGGCATAGGAACGACGACTGTTTCTTCCTGCTGCAACGCTGGTGGACATTAAAAAAAATCACTCCCCTGATACCTGGTTTATGATTTAAAAACCGAGAAAAAGCGGGCTGAAATCATTGGCCAGCCCTTACACTTCTGTTGCTCCTAAGGGTATGTAATTACTCGAGAAGACTAATCGAATCACATCTAAAAAAATACATAGTGGTAGTACTAGACATCTTAAGATATTACCACAAGATTAAAAAGGTGTCAACACATTTTCAGGATATTTTCAAGAAAATAACCGGGCAGTATAATCATTCATACTACCCGGTTCTATCTGCCCGTTATTGCTACCGTGCACTATTACTTCAGTTCTACAGTTCCGCCTGCTTCTTCAATTTTTGCCTTTGTAGCTTCGGCAGTTTCCTTGTTCACTTTCTCCTGGACATTACCCGGTGCCTCATCAACAAGCGCCTTTGCTTCTTTAAGGCCCAGACCGGTGATCTCACGGACTACTTTAATAACCTGGATTTTCTTCTCGCCTGCTGCGGTAAGAACAACATCAAACTCATCTTTCTCTTCTTCTTCAGCAGCTGCTGCGGCTCCTGCCGGTGCTGCAGCCATTGCCATGGGAGCAGCGGCAGTAACACCGAACTCTTCTTCGAGAGCTTTAACCAGTTCGGAAAGTTCCAGAACGGTCATTTCTTTAATCTTATCCATAATTTCATTAACATTTGACATTACATTTGAACTCCTTTATAAGTAATTTTTTAGTTTAAGCGCTTTCTTTTTGTTGCCGCACTGCATCAACGGCATAAACAAGCTTGCTCAAAGTGCCGTGCAAAACACCGACAAGACCGGATATTGGCGCCTGGAAACCGCCGACAACCTGAGCCAGCAGTACTTCACGAGGCGGTATATCTCCAAGAGCCCTGATAGCTGCCGAGTCGAGGACCTGGCCTGAAAGCAGGCCGCCCTTAACCACCAACGCTTCGTTTTCCTTTGCAAACTCGTTAAAAACTTTAGCGGCAGCTACAGGATCGGCGTTTGAATAAGCTATGGCAGTTGGGCCTTCAAAAAAAGTTTCCAGTTCTTCCATTCCGGCCTGACGGCAAGCCAGGCGATTCATGGTATTTTTTGTAACCCGGTAAATACACTCCTGCTCGCGGAGCTTGCCGCGCAGCGCATTTATTGCCTTTACATTAAGGCCGCGGTAATCGGTTACAATAACCAGTTCTGATTTTTTAAGTTCCTCTGTCACTTCCTCAAGCATTTTCTCTTTCGCTTTTTTGGTGAGCAAATAGTTCACCTCCTTGTTCGGATAGATGGAATTCTTAAAAATGAAAACCGGGGGTTCCGCAGACGGAACCCCCGGTACAGACCATATTTAACAATGGCAGGGACAGTATTCCTGGACAGGCGGCTTTTCAGCCATTAAACCAGTAGTGCCTGGCGTCTACGGAAATCATATATATTTTTGATACAGTTACATCTTCACTTCCGGGCCGGCAGTACTCTTTATTCCGGGACCCATGGTTGAGCTTACGGTAACCGATTTCACATATTGCCCTTTAGCTGCTGCAGGACGGGCCTTGACAATGGCATCCATGATCGTATTAAAGTTTTCAACCAGCTTATCGAGATCAAATGAAACCTTGCCCAGGGGAACATGAACATTACCGGCTTTGTCAGTTCTGTATTCAACTTTACCGGCCTTGATATCGTTGATAGCTTTTTCAAGCTCAAAAGTTACAGTTCCGCTCTTCGGGTTTGGCATTAAACCGCGCGGCCCTAGCATTTTCCCAAGTTTTCCTACTGAACCCATCATGTCGGGGGTTGCTACGGCAACATCAAAATCGAGCCAGCCTTCCTGAACCTTGGCTACAAGTTCATCTGCGCCGAAAAAATCGGCCCCTGCTTCTTCTGCTTCTTTAATTTTTTCACCCTTGGCAAAAACAGCAACCCTTACAGTTTTCCCAGTGCCGTGAGGCAAAACAACCGATCCGCGCACCTGCTGGTCGGCATGCTTGGGGTTAACACCAAGACGCACAGCGAGTTCGACCGTTTCGTCAAAACTACGCTTGCTCAGCTCTTTAACCATACGAAGGGCCTCATCCGGTTCATACTTTTTTTCGCGATCAATCTGCTTGCGGGCTTCTACGTATTGCTTACCTTTTTTAGCCATTTAATTACCTCCCGTGGTCTGCGAGCCCCATGGCTCTCCCACTAATTAGATTATTTATTTTTCAACAACGATACCCATACTGCGGGCAGTACCTTCAATAATCTTCGCCGCGGCATCGACATCGTAAGCATTTAAGTCTTCCATTTTTTGTTGGGCTATTTCCTTCACCTTATCACGCGAAATAGTGGCCACTTTTACCCGGTTAGGCTCACCGGAGGCTTTCTCCAGGCCTACCGCTTTCTTAAGGAGTACTGCAGCCGGAGGAGTTTTGGTTATAAAGCTGAATGAACGATCTTCATATACAGTTAGTTCGACCGGTATAATCAGTCCGGAATCATTTGCCGTCCGTTCATTAAACTCCTTGCAAAACTGCATGATATTAACCCCGTGCGGCCCCAGGGCGGTACCAACCGGAGGAGCTGGTGTTGCCTTTCCGGCAGGTATCTGAAGTTTGGTCATACCAATTATCTTTTTTTTCTTAGCCATTACATAAACCTCCCGGCCGTGTCTTTCCCCACAATGGGAGCACAGCTCTGATTAAAATTTTATCACCTGGTGAAATTCTAATTCCACCGGGGTTTCACGTCCAAACATTGAAACAGATACCTTAACAGTACCTTTTTCCCTGTTAATTTCTTCAACCTTGCCTTCAAAATTTTTAAATGGACCGTTAACGACCCTGACCACCTGGTTAACATCAAAATCTATACGCGGTTTTCCTTCAACAACGCCTACCTGGCGTAGTATGTGAGTAATCTCTTTCTCACTCAGGGGAACCGGTTTCGATCCGGGCCCGACAAACCCTGTTACCCCTGGTGTATTGCGAACCACATACCAGGAATCATCATCCATAAACATTTCCACCAAAACATAACCGGGAAATACTTTTTTTTCGATGGTTCTTTTCTGTCCGCTGCGGCTGGTTATTTCTTTCTCAGTAGGCACCATGATCCGAAAGATTTTATCTTTCATATCCATCGAATCAACTCGCCTCTCCAGGTTGGTTTTAACCCTTTTTTCATAACCGGCGTATGTATGTATGACGAACCAGTCTTTTTTTACCGGGTTTTCTTCAGTTTCAGCAGATTGATTGTCTACATTCTGCTCAACATTATCATTCGCACCGGTTTCAGTTTCAGTGTTCATAGTAAGGGGAATATTAAAATATTCCCGGTCACACTCCTTATTTAAGACCTGAAATCATTAGCTTTCTAGAGTATTACAAGCTGTAAAAGCGCCAGAAAAATAGTATCCAGAACCCAGAAAAATGCGCCAATTACAAACACTGTCGACAGCACTATCCCTGTAAACACACTAATTTCACGTTTATTGGGCCAGTTTACCTTTTTCAACTCAACTTTTACTTCATGCAAAAATTTACCTACCCGTTTAAAAAAACGCATTTACTCAATACCTCTCTCCGTTATCATTCTGAGATTGGCCTTCTGCTGTTTCGGCCCTGTTGGATAAAGTAATTACTTGGTTTCTTTATGCAGAGTTTGAGACTTACAACGGCTGCAATATTTTTTCATTTCCATCCGGTCAGGATTATTCTTTTTATTTTTGCGGGTTGTATAATTCCGCTCTTTGCACTCCGAACAGGCCATATGTACTGTCACACGCATTTTATTTTTCCACCTGCCTCTTGAACTCGTAAATATCAATTTATCATAAGATCTTGAATAATGTCAATATTACCGAAGAAACTACCTCAGCAGCTGCCTCCTGAAAACCAATAACAGGAGGCGGGATAATTTAACCCGCCCCCTAACCGGCAATAAATCATCCAGAGTTAATACCCGATTCCTGATTTACTCGCTTACAGCGGTAACCACGCCGGCGCCGACAGTGCGGCCGCCTTCACGGATGGCAAAACGAACTCCTTCTTCAATCGCAATCGGGGTGATCAGTTCAATATCCATGTTGACATTGTCGCCGGGCATAACCATCTCCATACCTTCGGGAAGGGTTATGTTACCGGTAACATCTGTCGTCCTGAAGTAGAACTGCGGACGATAACCCTGGAAAAACGGAGTGTGACGACCGCCTTCTTCTTTCTTCAGCACGTATACTTCCGCCTTGAAGTTGGTGTGCGGCTTAATCGTACCCGGCTTGGCCAATACCTGGCCGCGCTCTACCGCTTCCCGGTCGATCCCGCGCAGCAATACACCAATGTTATCACCGGCTTCTGCATAATCCATCAGCTTGCGGAACATCTCCACCCCGGTGGCCACTGTCTTGCGCGGCTTCTCTTCAAAGCCTACTATTTCCACTTCATCGCCAACTTTAATCTGGCCTCTTTCTACACGACCGGTAACTACTGTGCCCCGACCTGTTATGGAAAATACGTCTTCAATCGGCATGGAAAAAGGCTTGTCTTTCTCACGCTCGGGCATCGGTATGTAGCTGTCCAATGCTTCGATAAGTTCCCAGATCGGCTTGCAGCACTCGCAGTCTTTACCGCCACAACCACATTCGCCGGCCTTTAACGCCGAACCAATAATTACCGGAGTGTCGTCTCCCGGAAATTCATACTCGCTCAGCAGGTCTCTTACTTCCATCTCTACCAGCTCTAACAGTTCAGGGTCATCAACCATGTCTGCTTTGTTTAAAAATACTACAATATAGGGAACTCCTACCTGGCGGGATAGCAAAATGTGCTCGCGGGTCTGCGGCATCGGCCCGTCTGCTGCCGATACAACCAGTATCGCACCATCCATCTGTGCCGCCCCGGTAATCATGTTCTTTACATAGTCTGCGTGACCGGGACAGTCTACGTGCGCATAGTGACGGGTCTCACTCTCATACTCCACGTGCGCCGTCGCTATCGTAATCCCTCTTTCTCTTTCTTCAGGCGCCTTGTCTATGTCGTCAAATGACGTGTTCTGCGCCAGCCCTGCACTTGATAAACAATGGGTCATCGCCGCCGTTAATGTCGTCTTCCCGTGGTCCACGTGACCAATCGTCCCTACATTAACGTGCGGTTTCGTCCGCTCAAACTTCTGCTTAGCCAACTAAATGCACCTCCTAAGGGTTAAAGAAAAGCTCAGGTGGTTTTCATTCACCATCATATTGCACCCGGCCAGTCCGCCGGTATATAAAAGCAATGGTGGCGGCGCAGGGATTCGAACCCCGGACTCCACGGGTATGAACCGTGTGCTCTAGCCAACTGAGCTACGCCGCCTCTGGAGCTCACGACCGGATTTGAACCGGTGACCTTGTCCTTACCAAGGACACGCTCTACCTCCTGAGCTACGTGAGCATATTTAATCTTTTTCACATATAAGGAAACCGCGGCCGCGATTTCCTTATGATTGTGGTTGCGGGGGCAGGATTTGAACCTGCGACCTCCGGGTTATGAGCCCGACGAGCTACCAGACTGCTCCACCCCGCGTCGTCATTGGAGCGGGTGATGGGAATCGAACCCACGCGACTAGCTTGGGAAGCTAGGGCTCTGCCATTGAGCTACACCCGCTTTTAAGCGATACTGATTATACACTGGCCTAGTTTAAAAGTCAACCGCTTTTTGTTTAGCCTTTACGCACTTCAAGGTAGCGTTCAAGTTTGCGCTTAACTCTCTGGAGAGCGTTATCAATTGACTTGACATGCCTCTCCAGGTCAACGGCTATCTCCTGGTAAGATTTCCCTTCAAGATAAAGTGTTAGGACTTTCCACTCCAACTCACTCAGTATCTCACCCATTTTATATTCAATGTCATTGTACTCTTCCCGGTTAATCATCAGCTCTTCCGGGTCGGTAATTTTTGTACCGGAGAGAATATCGAGCAAAGTTCGATCAGAATCTTCATCATAAATAGGTTTATTTAAAGATACATAAGAATTCAGGGGTATGTGTTTCTGCCGGGTTGCTGTTTTGATTGCAGTGATAATCTGGCGGGTTATGCAGAGCTCCGCAAATGCCCGGAAAGAAGAGAGCTTATCATCCCTGAAATCACGGATTGCCTTGTAAAGGCCAATCATGCCTTCCTGGATAATATCTTCCCTGTCCGCCCCGATTAAAAAGTAAGACCTGGCTTTGGCCTTAACAAAATTCTTATATTTGTTAATCAGAAATTCAAGGGCGATTGTATCGCCGCTTTTAGCCTCCATAACAATATCTTCATCGCTGCGAAACTCGAAATCTGCCTCTGCCTGGCATGAATATCTAAGTCCATGAGCCATAAAGCTCAAACCTATCGCCTCCGTTTGGATATCTTATGGTAGGAATGTTGCAGGCTTTCTTCGATATTATAACTTAATGCTCTGGCAGGGTCAAGCATTTTAGCAACAGTGTAAAGCATTTTCGGGCCCGGGCGGCTCAATAACCTTTTAATTTGTCCAGGGATTCAACAACCTTTTTGTGCAAAATTTCGTTCAGCATTATTCCCTTCGGATCATTGTGCTTATTCAGCCGTTCACGGTAGTCCTGCTGCTTCTCCGCCAGGCGCTCTTTCAGGGCAGCAGCCGACATAACATAAGCGCCAAGATTCGAAGCAGCACGATATTCAGCAAAATCGGAAGTGGCCACCTCAACAGGGTTACGCAGGGTTAAACCGGCAGCCAGTCTTTCAATCAGAGTATCTGCCGTTTCGTGGTTATCGGTAAAAACCACTTCCACTCCTTCGGCCTTTTCCCAGGCAAATTTCTGCCCGTCAAAAACGATAATTATGCGCTCCCAACACCACGGATGATAGGCGGAAAGAATAGAAACCAGCTGATCCCTGGCACTGCCAAAATCTTCTTCTTTTAAAAGTTTCAGTTCTTCCCAATCGCCAATGATATTATACCCGTCAACAAGTAGTATGGGAGCTGTCATCCGGACCACCCTTCTCTCTGGCCCAGGACAGCATAAATTAAAACAGCAGCAGCCGCAGATACATTTAAAGAGCCACCCACAATATTTGGCATTGGTATGGAAAGGGTAAGGTCACAATTCTCACGCAGTAGCCTGGATATTCCCTTCCCCTCCGAACCAAGCACCAAAACCAGGGGACAACGATAATCGGCAAGATAGTGTTCCTTTTCACCGTCTCCCTCAGCTCCGTAAATCCAGAAGCCTTCCCTTTTTAAGGTTTCAGCAGCCTGATTAAGGTTGCCAACCATGGCAACCTTCAGTCTTTCCGCAGCACCGCAGGCAACTTTACGCACAGTTGCAGTAACGCCTGTTGCACGATGCGATGGGATGATTATACCGTCTACCCCGGCAGCATCAGCAGTACGCATGATTGCACCCAGGTTTTGCGGGTCTTCTATGTGATCCAGCATAACCAGGAAAGGATCACGGCGGGGAGAGCGTGAAAGGGCAATCAGTTCTTCAAGATCGAAATATTCAAAAGGTGATACCAGGGCGGCGACACCCTGGTTGCCGGTGATGTGCCCAGCCATATTCTGAAACTCATTGCGGGCAAGACGTTCAACCTGTACCCGGCCCTGGCGGGCCAGCAGGGTAATCTCATTAATGATGGCACCTTTTAAACCTTCGGCCAGAATTATACGCTGTGGTTTGCCTGAACGGAGAACTTCAAGTACAGCCTGGCGGCCGGCAATTAACTCTTCGCCGTTTTCTTTTTCCCGATCACCGTTTTCGTTAAAAGAATCATCCCTTTTCATGAGCTATATCCCTCATTTCAGCACTTATGGGCATTTAAGAGATTGACCAACGGAAAATACTGTTCATAAATATGAGCGCCGGATGAGTAAGCTGTAATCTGCCCATCTTCTACGGGAAACTTAAGCTGCATCAGGATGTATTCTTTCAGTAGTTGCAATCCGCCGAGATTCTCCGGGAAGCCGACAAAAATATCCCAGGAGCGGAAAAATACAGTCATGTTAAGGCGTCCGTCAACCACCTTAAAGTCAACCACTCGCAAACAGGGAGGGTCAACAAGATCGATATTCTCCTGCCCGCCTATATTCATGCAGGCCTGGTTGGTTGCACCTTTTGAGCTGTTTAAAAGATCGATCACCTTGGGCAGCTGAGGGGCAATATGCTGACCATAGGTGTAATCTTCCATTTCACACTTGGTGTCAGTTGCCAGGTAATCGTAAAAGTATTGCTGAATCCGTTCTTCGGAAGTAGGCGCCGGAATACCGCAGTTTTCAGGCAGCCAAACCGCAAGGGGTCGGGTATAAGGCTCTTCAATAACAACCGTCAGATGATCAAGCTGCTTGCGCAACTGTCCCTCGTAACTGCCTTTTTTAATTCTGTAACTGTAACCATAGCGGGCGCAATTCCATAGAACCATTCGCCATGCCGATTCAATTGTTCTTTCCCTTACGTAAGCCATATTTATCCCCTTTCCCATTATTTCCCCAGTAATTTAAATGCTTATCCCATGGTTTAAAAATTATTTTCGTTTCCACCTGGTACCATGTGGAGTATCTTCCAGAACAATGCCCTGCTCAGCAAGCCGGTCACGAATTTGATCAGCTGTGGCAAAATCCCTGTTCGCACGGGCTTCGTCACGCTTTTTGATCATCCCGGAAACCTGATCATCAAGCAAGCGGGGTTCTTCAAGATCGAGTATTTCAAAAATTTCGTTGATTTCACGGTAGTAAGCAACAACTTTATCAAGTAAATCGCGATTATAAGGATGCCCTTCCCTCAGGTAAACATTACAACTTCTGGCCAGGTCAAAAAGCACTCCCAGCGCATCGGCAGTATTAAAATCATCATCCATGGCCTCGATGAAACGTTTTTCCGCACTCTTCACGGCAATGCCCAGTTTTTCCTCATGCCCGGTCTCTGTATCAGCGGCGCTGCCGGCGGCATTAAGCACATTGTCAATCATTTCCTGCAGCCTCTGTCGACCGGACCGACTCTGTTCAATCAGGTCGGCACTGAAATTAAGCGGGCTGCGGTAATGGGCAGACAGAATCAGAAAACGCAGGTCAAGCGGATTATATCGTTTAACCAGTTCATGTACAGTTTTTACATTGCCCAGGGATTTCGACATCTTACGATCCTCAATATTAAGGTAACCGGCATGCATCCAGTAACGGGCAAGTGGTTTCTTTTCAGCTCCCCAGGTCTGGGCAATTTCATTTTCATGATGAGGAAAAATCAGGTCGGCTCCACCGGCATGGATATCCAGGGTATCATCAAGGTAGTGGGTTGACATGGCTGAACATTCAATATGCCAGCCGGGTCTTCCCTCACCCCAGGGACTGCCCCAGGATGGTTCTCCTTCTTTCTTTTGTTTCCAGAGGGCAAAATCCAGGGGACTGCGCTTCTTCTCTCCGGGTTCCACACGGGCGCCCGCCAGCAACTCTTCCTGCTTTTGCTGGGAAAGAGATCCGTAATCTTCAAAACGGGAAGTGTCATAATAAACGTCACCGTCACTGGTATAGGCATAACCATTTTCCAACAACTTTTCGATCAGCTGGATTATCTGGGGAATATGTTCTGTAGCCCGTGGTTTAATATCGGCAGGCCTGACCCGCAGGGTGGCAACATCTTCTTCGTATGCAGCAATAAACCGTTCGGCCAGTTCCGGGACGGTTATACCCTGCTCGGCAGCGCGTTTTATCATTTTATCATCGATATCGGTATAGTTCTGAACCAGGGTTACCTTATAACCGCGGTAGGCTAAATAACGCCTGACCACGTCAAAAATAATGAAAACACGGGCGTTACCGATATGGATATAATCATAAACCGTGGGGCCGCAAACATAAAATGTCAGGCCAGGTGGGGCTCCAGGTTCCAGAATCTCTTTCGAACGGTTCAGGGTATTATAAATTTTTATGGCCACAGTTATTACACACTCCGTTTTCAGATTCAACCCTCTGGCAGCGAAGTTGATCAATTTGCTCCTGCAGACGTTTCAGCGCTTCAGCTACGGGGTCGGGCATGTCGCAGTGGTTCAGATTAATTGAAGGCACTTTTTCGCCATTAAAATAAACAACCCGGGCGGGGATACCGACAACGGTTGAGTTGGGCGGAGCAGCGCTGAGCACCACCGATCCGGCTCCCACCCTGCAGTTATCACCAATCTCAATCGGCCCTAAAACTTTTGCACCGGTACCAATCACAACATTGTTGCCTATAGTCGGATGTCTTTTACCCTTTTCTTTACCTGTTCCGCCAAGGGTTACTCCCTGGTAAATGGTTACATTCGAACCAATCTCGGTTGTTTCACCAATTACCACTCCCATTCCATGATCAATAAAAAAGGAACTGCCAATCCGTGCCCCGGGGTGAATTTCAATTCCGGTTAAAAAGCGGGAAAGGTGAGATATAATCCGCGGAAGCAAAACCATGCCGTGACGATATAAAAAATGGGCAAAGCGGTGGCAGAGCAAAGCATGAAGCCCGGGGTAGCAGAGCAGCACTTCCACGGTGCTCTTAGCTGCCGGGTCTCTCTCTTTTACAGCTTTTATATCTTCTTTAATACGTCTGAACAATTATAAAACTCTCCCAGCATTAGATAAATATTTAACCTGCTTCGTGGTTTTCCGGCTCCGGCAGGGCAACTTTCTCTATTAATACAACAGCCTGTGCAGCCATACCTTCTCCCTGTCCGCAGAATCCCAGCCCCTCGGTGGTAGTAGCCTTGACATTAATGCAGCTCCTGGAAACATCGAGAACAGCAGCAAGGTTTTCTGCAATCTGCCGGGCAAATGGTGCAATTTTGGGAGCCTCGGCAATCAATACCAGGTCTGCATTAACCAGTTTCCAGCACCGGTCGTCGAGCATTTTCTTTACTTCTTCCAGCAGTTTAAGGCTGCATATATTGCGATAACACTCGTCTCCGGCCGGGAAATGGCTGCCCAGATCACCCAAACCGGCTGCCCCGAGCAGGGCATCAATCAGGGCGTGCGTTAAAACATCGGCATCGGAATGCCCCTCCAGGCCGAGATGATATTCCAGTTCTACTCCGCCTATAATCAACGGCCTTCCCCCGACCAGTCGATGAACATCATAGCCGGTTCCGATCCGGTTCACCGCTTTTTATCCCCCTTCAGGAGCCACTCTGCCAGTTCAAGGTGATGCGGGGTGGTTATCTTGAAATTATTTTCATCACCGGGAACGGTCAAAACGGAAACCCCCAGCATTTCCACCAGCGCGGCATCATCAGTGGCTCTAATACCTCTCTTTTCAGCCTCGCTATAAGCTTTTTCAATTATCTCACGCCTGAAAATCTGAGGGGTCTGCACCAGTCGGAGTTTTTCCCGGCATGGTGTTCCCGTAATATAACCACGGTTGTCAACTTCCTTGATGGTATCGGCAGGCTTAATCACCGGCACAACAGCCCCGTAATCCTGAACCTTATTGAGCATCTTCTGCAGCAGGCCGGGCTCAGTCATTGGCCTGGCTGCATCATGAATACAAATATAATCAGCGCTCCCCGAGAGCGCCGCCAGGCCGCAGGCCACCGACTCCTGGCGGGAGCTACCCCCTGCTACCAGGATTATCTTCCCGGACCGGAAATATGGTTCAATCAGCAGGGTAACAGCTTCCTGGTCTCCCGGAGGGATGACAACGGCTATTTCGTCGATCAGCGGACAACCGACAAACAACTGCAGGGAACGGACCAAAACCGGAACCCCTGCAATTTCAAGATACTGTTTACGGGTTTTATTCCGCATGCGCAAACCGGCACCGGCTGCAGCAATAATGGCTGCTGCTTTCATTATTTATTTAACCCCGCTCATTTTTTCTGCATCCTGACCCGGCTTGGCAAAAATCATCCTTCCCGCGGCCGTCTGCAGAACGCTGGTTACTAAAACTTCAATAGTTTCTCCGATAAAACGGCGCCCGCCTTCAACCACGATCATCGTTCCGTCGTCAAGGTAAGCTACTCCCTGGCCGGCTTCCTTGCCGTCCTTAATGATCTGCACAACCATCTCTTCCCCGGGTAAAACCACCGGTTTAACAGCATTAGCCAGCTCGTTTATGTTTAACACTGCTATATTCTGCAGTTCACAGACCTTGTTCAGGTTAAAATCGTTGGTGATAATCTTGCCGTTGATCTTCTTGGCCAGCTTAACCAGTTTGCTGTCAACTTCAGCAACATCTTCAAAATCGCCCTCGTATATCTGAACCGGGATCTCCATCTCTTTCTGAATTTTATTTAATACGTCAAGACCCCGGCGGCCACGATTACGCTTGAGTAAATCAGGAGAATCTGCAATGTGTTGCAATTCCTCCAGCACGAAACCGGCTACAACAATCACACCTTCCATAAAACCTGTTTTACAGATATCAACGATTCTACCATCAATGATGGCGCTGGTATCAAGAATTTTAAATACCTCGTTTTCGCGACCGGTGTTACGAACATTACGGTTAAACAGGGATGATAAAAAAGTGAATTCTTCCTTGCGGTTAAGGACGAACCGAACGCCGATAAAAACCAGGAACAGGGTCAGTATGGGTGCGATAAAAACTCCCACCACGGGAATACGGTAAATTGGATAACTTAATAAAAGCCCTATCAACAGGGTAATAATTAAACTGAAGGCCACCAGGGCGATATCCTGAGTTGGGACAGCCTTGAGGGTGAGATCAGCCCAGGTTACGATCTTGATGAAAAGATTAATAAATACGGGAGTAATAAAATAAAAGATGAGTCCGAATAAAATACCGCCAAAAGCATAATAACCGATACTGACCGGGGTCAACTCTAAAACCGTGGGGATATTAATAATTAATGATACCAGCGGTAGAAGTACTGAAAAAATGTAAACACCCAGGACAAACCCGATTATCGTTCCAATAATGCGCAGTATCTTAAGAGCCATTAGATTCACCCCCTTCCGGATTAGAATGAGCGCATGTCGATTAACTTTCAATTAAACAAAAAAACCCGGGAACCCTTCGCAACATTATAACTTAAAGCTTTCCCCGGAAGCAAGGCCGAAAGACCTTAAAACATATATAAACTAAGCGCTACTTGGGTGATTGCTCAAAAATATCGTCAAGGACATTGATAACCTCGGCGTGATCCATTCCCTGGACAAGGATAAGCTCGCTGATCAGAATTTGCCTGGCCGTATCAAGCATTTTGCTTTCGCCTGTGGAAAGCCCTTTTTCACGATCTCGCAGCATCAGGTTACGTACCACTTCGGCAACTTCAAAAATATCGCCGCTCTTGATTTTTTCAAGGTGATTACGGTAGCGCCTGTTCCAGTTGGTTGACATTTTAGGCTGCTCGCCCTGAAGAACAACAAACACCTCTTCTACTTTTTCCCTCTCAATAACTCCGCGCAAACCAACCTGTGTGATGTTATCCGTGGGAATGAGCACCTTCATCTCACCAAGCGGCATTTTCATAACATAATACTTCTTACGAGCGCCCAGGATTTCTTTCTCTTCTATTGCTTCAATAACACCTGCTCCATGCATTGGGTAAACTACTCTGTCTCCTACGCTGAACAAAACCTCTCCTCCTCGAAAAAATACCTAAAAATATAGTAACACAGCGCCTTGCAGGTGTCAATTAAACAATTAGTTTAACATATCCAAATCAATAATACAACACCGAATTTTTGATAGCCCACATCTGCCAAAAGAATTACTTTTAAAGCTAAAAACAGACCTGCCGCAAGGTTGACACGCTGTTAATCTAAAACGTATAATGTGCATAACAGGGCTCTAATCAGAAAAAGAGGTGACTTACCGGTGAAAGAGAACGAGGGCGTCGGCGAGTTTCAGGAAATGGTTTCAGAGGTATTGATCCGTCATCGAAGCGTTCTGGACTGCCTCTCTAAGTACCAGGAATCAACCGCAAGAGTTAACCGCAGCGTTATAAAAGCTGTAACAGACTGTGGCTGCATATCAATTAATGCAAATAAGAGACAATACCCCGCCAGGGATTCCCTCAAGGATTGCGGCAAGTACATGGATTCTCACCTGAAGGGGAAGCTGTGTGAACACTGTCGTGAAGTGGTGGCCGAAGAACTGGGCAAGCACCTGTTTTATTTAACAGCCCTGTGCAATACCCTCGACTTTAAACTGGAAGATTTATTTGACCTGGAACATGAGCGGATAAGCACCCTGGGTCATTTTTTGCTTTCATAACAACCTCCCTGCCCCGGGCAGGGATTAGCCGAATAGTTAAAACAACCTGCACGGCTCGAAGCAATCCATAACAGTCCCGGCACCTGCCTGATTAAGCAAAATTGTGCAAGTTTCCATAACAAGGCCGGAAACATCAACCTAAAATGCTCCTGCAGGCAAGCTTCCATTACAAAGGAACGGTGAACCTCTCCTATGGCCATCACGGTCAGAGACGCGCTCAAGATAGGCGGGCTTGTTGAAGCCCGGGTTCTTGCCGGTAAAAGCGGCCTAAACAATGTTATCCGGGCTGTAGATATAATCGATGTACCGGATGCAGCGATCTGGTTCAGACGTGATTCCCTCCTCTCAACTACTTTTTACGCCTTAAAAGATAATATCGATGCCCAGCTACAAATGCTGGAAGATATTGCATCATGCGGTGGAGCAGCCCTGATCATTTTCTCCCCTGAACGTTACATTTCCCACATCGATCAAAGATTAATTGAAAAAGCCGACTTGCTGGACCTGCCCCTGTTGCAGATGCCGGATTGCTCTTATATTGACGTTATAGTTCCGGTGATGAGCCAGATACTTGACAAGCAGGTACAAGCTCTTGAGTATGCGCATGAAGTGCATACCATGATGACCGACATTGTTCTCAAGGGAAGCGGCCTGCGAGAGCTGCTCACATCCCTGGCCGCCCTGCTCCGGCACCCGGTAATCATGGCCGGCGCCGATCTGACAATCCTTGATACAGCTGTTCCAGCCGACTTCCGCGACAAACTGCCTTCCATTATAAAAACCATAACAGGGCAGAAATTAAAACAGCATCTCGATTCATTCTACCCGCCGGGTTTAATATCAGAACTGATTGCCAACAAGGTCCCGGCATATTATGATTACGGCTCGCGAGAAGAAGACTTCATTGATTTCTTTTTCCCCATTTTTGCCGGAGACTCCCTTTTTGGCGTACTAATAATCCCCCAGCTCGAGCAAAGGATGAACAAATCAAAAACAGTTGCTACTGAAGCAGGCGCCATGGCCATCGCCCTGCACATTTTAAAGGAGAAGGCAATCAGGGATGCACAGCGTAAAAGCGCCCTGGACTTTTACAATGAATTACTGCTAGGCAACATCAAGAACCGCGAAAACATTATCTCCAGGGCCAGGCAGTTTGGCCTTGATGCCACCGGTAGTTATTATGTTATTATTGTGGAGCTTAACAAGGAAAGTATCTATTGCGGCAGAGAAACCGGCAGCAACCGCACTTCAGCCATAGATGAACTGGAGCGGAAGTTGTATCGCCTGCTGCACTATTCCCTGGAGGCCGAACATGCCGATGGTGTTGTCGTTGAAGCCCTGGGCAGCCTGATTATCCTGGTTCACCTCTCTGAAAAACTATCACCCGCCGTTGCCAGAGATTTTGGTAAAGGGCTGATGTTAAAAATAAAAAAAACAGTATCCGCCCGCATGAACGGCATTCCCATCTACATGGCAGCCGGAGATTATTGCCCCGATATTGAACGTATCAGCACCGGTTATCTTGAAGCCTGGGAAACACTTGATATAGGGAAAAAACTATACCAGTCCGACTTTGCCCTCACCCATACAGACATGGTATCCTACCACCTGGTCAAGCGTTTTTTAACCTCAATGAACAGGCCAAATCTTTACGAAGAGGTTTATGCACCCCTTGTTCTGTACGACAATGAAAAAAGCGGAGAACTGGTTCTGACCCTGGAAACGTATATTAAATGTAACTTTTCCCGCACTAAAACTGCCGAAAAACTTCATATCCACCGCAATTCCCTTAATTACCGCCTGCAAAAAATCGAAGAGCTGCTCGGTAAAAACCTTGATGCTATTGATACATTTCCCCTGCTTCTTGCTTCAATAAGTCACCGCCTGTCCTCTTAAAAAATAACCGGCTTAATTAGCCTGCAGAACCTCTTTGTGCATTTTGCACCAATATGTCTAAATATTTTTACTCATCTCACAAAGGTTATTTAGCTGGAATATTTAAATAACACTATGCTCTTAACTAAAAATTTATAATTTTACTGGGGGAGGTGTCTGCTAAACAGAAAAAAAGATGATCTAAGGCAGAACCAAGTGGCGGATACGCCGCCAACTAATTAATCAGAAAGGAAGAATTAATTATGGCGCAACCCGGTATGTTTGTCCGCAAGGCCAGCGGGCTGGTCCGTTCATGGTCGGTCTTCGACGGCTTTGTTTACGCTTTCTTTTCGATTAACCTGGTAACCCTGGGCTTTTATATTTTTGCCTTTGCTCCTTACCTGCCCGAAGCCAACCTCTTAACAGCTATTGTAATCAGTGCAATTTTTATTATATTTGAGATTTTTGTATACGGCCTCCTGGTGGCGGTTATGCCCAGGGCAGGTGGTGATTATGTTTGGCAGAGCCGTATTCTCGGCGGAGGGCTGGGATTTGTCCTCTCCATAACCGGCTGGGCCTGGATCCTCTGGCACTGGGTGCCCCTGTACGGGAACATGCTCGCCTTCAATGTTTTTGCCCCGATCCTGGGCATGCTCGGCGGCTGGACCGGAAGTACAACACTAAGCAACGCTGCCGGCTGGTTTATTTCCACCAACGGATTTTTTGTTTCCTCACTCGTGGTTATAGCCCTGGCTTTTGTCTTTGTCAGTCTCGGCATGAACTGGTATGCCCGTATTCAAAAATTCTGCTTTTTTCTGGGCATGGCCGGCATAGCAACAATGATCATCATGATGCTGGTTAATACGCGGGCCGACTTCATTGCCCAGTTTAACCAGTATGCCAACAGCTTTTTTGCTTCCGGCGGAGGTGATATTTATCAACAGGTGCTTGCTTCAGCAGCCGAGGGAGGATATACTGCCATCCCGATCAACAAGGTTGCTGTCGGAGCCAGCATGGCTTTAATCCCCATGGTCGTCTTTTTTAACCTCTGGCCGAACTGGGGTGCCACTCTTTACGGAGAAGTCCGGGGCGCTTCAGATTTTAAACGTAATTTCTGGAGTATGGCAGCCGGTTTAATTGCCACCACTATTTTGGCTTTAATCGTCCTTGGTTTGTTAGCCCGCGTTATTGGCTGGGATTTCTATAACGCTGCTAACTTCGCTTATTATGAAGGAACTTCTCCTTTCGGCGCCTACCCCTATCCCGCCCTTCTGGTCAGCTTCCTCACCAATAACCCCATTCTGCAAATGTGGCTGCTGATCTCAATGAGCGCCTGGTTCTTCGGCTGGTGCGGCACTGTGTTCCTCTCCTCAACCAGGGTAATCTTTGCCGCCGCCTTTGACCGGATACTGCCCGAGTGGATGGCCCGCGTGTCAACTAAATTCCGCTCACCGGTCAACGCACTCGCAGTGATGGCTGTCGGAGGGGTAATTGTCAGCGCCGGGATGCACTACACCGAGAACCTGGAAACCCTGGCCCTGAATTCAACCGTGGTTATTGCTATAACCTATTTCGGTACTACTGTAGCAGCAATTATCCTGCCTTTTAAAGATCCAGAATTATACAAAGCTTCTCCGATCGCCAGGTTGAAAGTATTCGGGATACCTTTGATTACGGTAACCGGGGTTATTTTCGGTGGATTCCTGGCCTTTCTGTTCTACATGTGGGCTACTGATCCGGTTTACGGGGTTAATGAACCAACATCTTATATCTACATGGCTATACTCTACCTGATATCAATTGCAATTTATTTCGGTTCCAGGTGGTACCGCCGTAAGCAGGGAATTAACCTGGATGAAATTCATAAGAGTATACCGGTAGAATAAGCGGTTTGGATACACCGGATTAATTGCGGAACAACCATATCCATTCCATCCCTTTCCAAACCGGTGAAGGGATGGAATGGTACGGGAATAGATGCATAAACCGGCATTCTATAAACTGTACGAAAGGAGGATGATTAATGACCACTATATTCTTTGCCACAGACGTTCACGGATCAGAAATATGCTGGAAAAAATTTATTAACGCCGGTAAATTCTACGAGGCAGATATTATTATTCTCGGCGGCGACATGACCGGTAAAGCCCTGGTTCCTTTTATCAGGGACAACCGCGGTATGCACAAAGTTAATTTTCTTGAAGAAGAAATGCTGCTTGATGAAGAAGGCAAGAACCGGATGATTAAGAATATCTCCGACCGGGGTTATTACCCGATTGAAATGACCGATGACCGCTTTCAGGAACTGAGCGCCGCCCCGGAAAAAGTAGAAAAGCTATTCGTTGAGGAAGTTTTAAAAATGGCCGAGCGCTGGGTCGCTTTCGCCGATGAAAAGTTGGCTGGAACCGGCATAAAATGCTTTGTCTGCCCCGGAAACGATGACATGTTCGAGCTGGATGAGGTTTTGGTATCATCAAAATCAATAACCATGGCTGAGGGACTTATCCTTGATCTCGACGGTTACTACAATATGCTCAGTTCCGGGTGGTCAAATCCGACGCCCTGGGATACGCACAGGGAATGCAGCGAGGAAGAACTGGCCGAAAAAATAGAAACGATGGCCGTCCAGGTAAGTGATCTGTCCCGGTGTGTTTTCAACCTGCACGCACCACCGTTCGGTTCGGGCCTTGATGAAGCTCCCGAGCTGGATGAAAACCTGCGTCCTAAATATGCCGGACGCTCCCTGATTCCTGTCGGCAGCACTGCCGTTCGCGATGCCATCATGAAATACCAGCCTCCCCTGGCTCTGACCGGCCACATTCATGAAGGCCGGGGCATTAAAAGAATGAAAAAAACCTTTGTTGTCAACCCGGGCAGTTCATATGAACAGAGCACGCTGCTCGGGGCTATCATCGAAATGGATCAAAAAGGTGTAAAAAAATATGTTTTAACCTCCGGGTAAGCGGGGCAGAATGAAACTGATCAGTATCCCCGCAGCGCGGTTGCTCAACATTCATGAAAGGAGGAAAACAATGACCATATACACCGGGAAAAATGCCGGCGAATTTATTGAGGAAGCAAAAAAAATCATCGACCGCACGGCAGCCAGAGGTGCTCCACTCCGCCTGATCGGCGCCCTGGCCTTTCACCTGCACTGCCCTGCATACAACCACATCCATGAAAAATGGGGCCGTATCTTTACCGATACCGATTTCGTGGCAAAAAGCGAACACCGCGACCTGATTATTGAAGCTTACGCCGAACTGGGCTACAAGGATAACGAGATGATAACCACTTTATACGGTAGTGACCGCCTGGTTTTTGACAACCCGAAAACCGGCATGCACTCGGATATATTTTTTGACAAACTCGATTACTGTCATGTTTTACCGCTACGCGATCGTCTTGATGTAGATGAACTAACCATACCCCTGGCCGAACTGTTCCTTGAAAAAATGCAGATTGTTCAAATCAATGAAAAAGATATTGTCGATACATTGATGCTGCTGGCCGAACATGCAATCGGCAATGCTGACAATGAGGTGATTAATGCCCCGGTAATCGCCGGTTTATTAGCCGCGGAGTGGGGTTTCTGGAGAACAGTTACCGGCAACATGGAAAAGTTGCTGCAGGTTAATGAAAAAACTGAACTTTTCAATAAGGATGAGCGGGCGTTAATAAAAGGGCGCGTGGCTCAAATTGCCAAATATATCGAGGATGAACCTAAACCATTCTCCTGGAAAATGCGCAACAGGATCGGCGACAAGGTTAAATGGTACAAAGAAGTCGATGAACTCTAAGAACACTTGAAACGAGGAGTTGCCATGCTATATATCAGAGGCGAGTTTGATTTATGCACCGGCTGTGGTGCCTGTCTGCTGGCCTGTGCAAACCGGGCTGTCGGTGGCTACAATCCCCGGGCTGCCCGCCTGAAAGTTTATAGTGAAAATGAAAACCTGGTTAACAGGCCGGTTCTCTGCACCCAGTGTGAAAATCCTTTCTGCCTGAATTCCTGCCCCTTCAAGGCGATCACCCGTAACCCGGAAACAGGAGTTGTCCTGATTGATAAAGATACCTGCACAGGCTGCGGAATATGCGTTGAAGCCTGTCCGGATAAAATGATACAGCTCACATCCGATAACAAGGCCGACAAGTGCGATATGTGCGGCGGTGACCCGCTTTGTGTAAAATACTGCGTGCCCCGGGCCCTGCAGCTGGTCGAAAAAAAGGGGGCGGCAGTTAAATGAGCGCATATATGGGTAAACTGCTCTATATTGACTTAACCTCCGGTACAAGTAAAGAAATCAGCCCGAATCCGGTCCTGGTTAAGAATTATGTAGGAGGAAAGGGTTTCGGCGCAAAAATCCTTTACGACCTTTTGCCGGCCGGAACCAACCCCCTGTCTCCCCGGAACCTGCTGATGTTCATGCCCGGTCCGCTAACCGGCACCCTGGCCCCGGCCATGCGCGGCTGCGTGGTAACCAAATCACCATTAACCGGAACATTTGCTGATTCCTATTTCGGTGGCCATTTCGCCCAGGAAATTCGCTACTGCGGCTACGACGGATTAATAATCAGCGGGTCAGCGAAACAGCCGAGCTATATCGTAATTGATGACGGCAAAGTTGAGGTGAGGCCGGCCGGTAACATCTGGGGCCTTAACACTTTCAACACGGTAGAGGCGCTCCGACGTGAAATGGGCGATGATTCGGTAAAAATTGCCTGTATCGGCCCGGCAGGAGAAAAGCTGGTCTCTTTTGCCCTAATCAACTGCGAATATAACCGTCACGCCGGGCGAGCCGGTACCGGGGCGGTAATGGGTTCAAAAAATCTTAAGGCGCTGGTTCTGAGGGGAACAAACACTGTTAAACCGGCTGATCCAAAAAAATTCATTTCTGCCGTCGACCTTGCTTACCGGGAACTGGCCGAGGAGGAAACCATTGCCGGCTTTACAACAGACGGCACGCCCGCCTCAATAGATTTTGCCAATGACGAACAACTGCTCCCGACCCTTAACTATGCCAACGGTGCTTTCGAGGGAGCAGCCGGGTTAAATGCCGTTGCCCAGCGCCGGGAACTGTGGTTTCGCAATACGGCCTGCGCCGGCTGCCCCATAGCCTGCGGCAAGGTAGGCATAATCAGCAGGGGACGCCATCGCGGCCTGATTTCTGATGTAGTGGAATATGAAACTGCAGCCATGATGGGCAGTAATCTCGGCTTAAGCGACATTCGCGAGGTAGCTTACCTGGTTAAAAAATGTGACGCCCTTGGCCTGGACGGCATGTCGGCCGGCGGGGTGGCAGGCTTTACCATTGAAGCCTTCGAGAAAGGTTTAATAAGTACTGAAGATACCGGGGGCCTTGAACTGAAATTTGGCGACACCGCATCGGTTGATTTCCTGCTTGAGGAAATTGCTGCCCGCCGCGGCCTCGGTGACCTGCTGGCCCGTGGAGTAAAAAAAGCTGCTGCTGCTTTGGGAGGTAAAACCGCTGATTTTGCCGTTCATGTTAAAGGACTGGAAAGCCCGGCCTGGGGGCCACGCAGTGTGCCCGGTATGGGCCTGGCCCTGGCCACAGCCGACCGCGGCGGCTGTCACCAGCGCGCATTCCCAATTCTCTATGAATGCGGTGGTGAATGGAATGGCGAACCGGTTGACAGGCTGGGTTTGAAAGGTAAAGGCGAAATAGTTGCCTCCCTGCAGAATTACCTTGCCGCCCTCGATACTTTCGTCAAGTGTGACTTTGCCACTTATGGTATCAGCAAAAAAACTTATACCGCTATGCTGGAAGCGGCCCTGGGAGAAGCGTGGGATGAAAACGAATTGCTCCTGCTTGGCGAGCGGGTATGGAACCAGATCCGCCTCTTTAACCTGCGGGAAGGATTCACCCGCGCCGACGACACCCTGCCGAAGCGTTTCACAGAGGAACCGCTGCCTGAAGGCCCTTATGCCGGGGCTAAAATTACCACGGAAGATCTGGATCAGCTGCTTGACGAATTTTACCAGGTTCGCGGCTGGGACAGTGAAGGGCGCCCGACAGGGCAAAAACTTGAAGAACTGGGCCTTAACAATATGCCTCTTTTTGAACAGCCCGGGCTATAACCCTCCGCCTGCTGCGGAGCATATTAAATAAAGGAGGAAATCCCTCGTGAAAGATTTGAACAAGCTGCACTATTTCGAGGTTCCCACGGTAATGAAACATGCGCTCGGCGCAGTAAACCACCTGCCGGGTGAGCTGGCCATCCTGGGGGTAAAAAAACCGCTGGTTGTCACCGACCAGGGCGTGGTTAAGGCCGGGTTGCTTGATATGGTCCTCAAACCGCTTAAGGAGGCTGCTGTCAGTTACGTGCTTTACGACCAGGTGGTTTTCAACCCGCCCCTGGCCACGGTTGCGGCAGGAACGGAGCTGTACCGGAAAAACAATTGCGACGGGCTGGTTGCTGTCGGCGGCGGAAGTTCGATGGACTGCGCCAAGGCAATCGGCGTGGAAATTGCCCACGGTGAGCCTGTCCTTGCATATGAATGCGCCGAAGGCAAGAAAGAGCTCAGCAAGCGCATCCCTCCGCTGGCCTGTATTCCCACTACAGCCGGAACTGGCAGTGAAGTAACCTTGTGGGCGGTAATCACCGATCCGGCCCGGGAGTACAAGTTTAATGTAGGCGGCCCCCTGATTGCAGCCCACCTGGCCCTGGTTGACCCGCTGCTGCACCTTTCCCTGCCGGCAGAAATAACTGCAGGCACTGGAATGGACGCTCTCTGCCATGCCATTGAATGCTATACCTGTGCTTATGCCCAACCGGCAACCGACGCCGTTGCCCTGCTGGCAATTGAATATGCCGGCAAATACCTGCGCCGCGCAGTAGCCTACGGCCAGGATATTGAAGCACGATATTACATGGCCATGAGCGCCATGCTGGCCGGGCTTTCCTACGGGGCTGAAAGTGCCGGGGCTGTGCACGCCATGACCCAGACCATGGGCGGTATCTTCCCCGTACATCACGGTATCGCCGTTGGTTCCACCCTGGTACCGGTTATGGAATATAACTGGATGGGCGAACCGGCAAAATATGCCCGCATAGCCCTTTCTCTAGGAGTGGATACCTTTGGGTTAACAGAACGCGAAGCAGCTCTGTCGGCAGTTGAAGCAGTGCGCGAACTGGCCGAAGATATCGGCATCCCCAAGTTGAGAGCAATGGGGATTGAGGAATCTGATATCCCCCGCCTGGCCCGGGAAGCCTATAATGACCCCCAGACAATCGGCAACCCGCGCGACCTAACCGTAGGGGCGTATGAACAGATCTACCGCAGGGCGCTGTAAGCAGAATAATCAGTTTAACCGGATTAACAAAAATAAAGGACGGGAGACACCTTCCCGTCCTTCTTCATTACAAAAATTGTATCGTTTCCGGCTGTGCCAACTGCATAGCACAATTTAACTGGTTCCAGGAGATAAACTTATCACCGGGAAAAAATCTAATTATTCCCGGAGGAGAGCAGGCCGATACCGATCGCTTCCTTAATATTATCTACCCCGACCAGCTGCATACTCTTGTATTTTGCTGTCTCTTTTTTTATTTCATCAAGATTGGCCTGGGGCAGCACAAAACGCTTAAAGCCAAGTTTAAGCGCTTCATTCAAACGCTGGCTGATGCGGCTTACAGGGCGTATCTCACCGGTTAAGCCAACTTCGCCAACGGCTATTGTTTCGCTGTTCAGGGCGACCCCTTTTAGGCTTGAGGTAAGGCTGTAGGCCAGGGCCAGGTCGGCCGCCGTTTCATAGAGGCGCACTCCCCCAACAACGTTAACAAATGTATCAAGGCCGAAAAAAGAGGTTCCGGCATGCTTTTCAAGCACAGCCATGACCAGGGCAACCCGGTTTGAATCGATACCCGCTGTTGTACGTTTTGGTGTCGGGTAGGCTGTTGGGGCAACAAGCGACTGAATCTCAACCAGCAGAGGCCTGGTGCCTTCCATGCTTGCCGTGATCATTGCTCCCGGCGACTGCTCCCGCTGGTGGCTGATAAACAGGTGTGAAGGGTTGGCAACTTCAACCATTCCTTCCGCTTCCATCATAAATACGCCGATTTCGTTGGTTGAACCAAACCGGTTCTTTACCCCGCGTAAAATGCGGAAGCTGTGGTAACGGTCGCCCTCCAGGTAAAGCACTGTATCAACCATGTGCTCCAGTAAACGCGGCCCGGCCATTACCCCTTCCTTGGTGACATGGCCCACCAGAAAAACGGCAATGGTATATTCCTTGGCCATGCGCACCAGTTCACCTGTCACTTCGCGAACCTGGCTCACACTGCCAGGCACACCGTCAAGCCCGACCCGGTAGATGGACTGCACCGAGTCGACAACCAGAATATCCGGTTTAAGCTGGCCGGTCAGTTCAAGCAGCGCTTCCAGTTCGGTAACAGCCGCCGTGGTAAAATCCTCGGTAATCTGTACCCTCTCCGCCCGCATTTTTAACTGGCGCAACGATTCCTCACCGCTTGCATAAAACACGTTCCGGGCACCCGCCAGTTTAGCTGCCACCTGCAGAAGAAGGGTAGATTTGCCGATTCCCGGGTCACCACCCAGCAGCACCACGGAACCGGGGACAGTGCCCCCGCCCAAAACCCGGTCGAATTCGCCAATACCGCTTTCCATCCGCTCTTCATTAACAGCGGGCACACTTTTCAGCGATACCGCTTCTGCCCTTGATTCCTGGCCCATCAGCGATTTACGCTTGTTTTCCGGCGCAGGCTTAAACTCAACCATCGTGTTCCACTCGTTACAGCCGGGACAGCGCCCCAGCCATTTCTGGGTTTCATAACCGCAGTTATTACAACAAAAAAGAGTTGCCGCTTTTTTGGCCAAAATCCGCACCTCCGTTCCAACCCTGTCCGGCAATTAGTTTTGCGGGTTCAGCATACTGAACCCCTGTGTTTTAATGGAAAAACCAATATATATACTATCATTACTGCTTACTACCCGACTCAGGGTTTGAAAACTACTTCCAGCGGTAATTAAAGCAGGTGTTACTTACCAACCAGGCCTTTCAGCTTTTCAAGGTTTATTTTATCCCATTCGCTGCCGTTTTCCGGGGTTTCCAAAATAAAGGGCAGCTGATCTGGCCAGCCGTAATTAACCAGGGCGGCCAACCCTTCCAGGGCAATACCGCCTTCACCCAGGTGGGCATGACGGTCAACCCGTGAGCCAAGCTTAACTTTTGTATCGTTAACATGAACCACCTTCAGCTGTTCAAGCCCCACGTATTGATCCAGCTCGCCAAGTGCTTTTTTAACCCCATCACTGCTGCCGAAATCATACCCCGCGGCCCAGCTGTGCGCTGTATCGATACAGACACCAAGTTTTCCGGAAGGGAAAGCTTTTAGAATATGGCCCAGTTCCCTGTAATCCGCTCCCAGGGCAGTACCGCTTCCGGCAGTATTCTCAAGCAGCAGCTGCACCGATTCGGGCCAACCGGGGAGCAGCTCTTCAAGGCTCTGAATGATCTGGGCCAGCCCCTGTTCCGCCCCTGCGCCGCCGTGGTTGCCGGTATGTAATATCACGTAAGGTGCCCTGTGCAGGGCAGCCCGCTCCATGGTTTCATTAAGCAGGTTTTTTGATTTAACCAGGAACTCTTCCTTGTTGGTGGCCAGATTTATCAGGTAAGCGCTGTGCACCACCAGGGGATGCACTTTTTTTTCTTCCAGCAGGGCAACTCTTTTTTCTATTTCCTCCTGGTCCAGTTTTCCCATCTTCCACCCGGTCGGGTTGCCGGGAAAGATCTGAATCGTGTTGCAGCCGATTCCGGTTACCCGTTCCAGGTTTTTCTTGAAACCCCCACCCAGGGGCATATGCACGCCAAATCGCAAAATATTACCTCCGTTCTAAACACTGATAATCAGCTGTCAGTCAACCCACAGTTTAACCTGGCGGGTGCGTGGTCCGTCAAATTCGGCCAGGAAAACCCCCTGCCAGGTGCCCAGTTCCAGGATACTGTTACGGATGATCAGGTGCAGTGAGCACCCGAGCAGGCCGGCCTTGATATGGGCATCGCTGTTGCCTTCCCTGTGAGTGTATTCACCCCGCAGGGGAACCATCTTCTGCAGGAAAGCGAGCATATCGTTCATAACGCAGGGGTCGGCATCCTCGTTAACCGTTACAGCCGCCGTGGTGTGGGAAACAAATACGGTGCAGCAGCCTTCCTTAATCCCGCTGCCGGACAAAGCAGCATTGATCTTCTCGGTGATGTTAACAAACTGTTCACGCCCGGTTGTTTTTATGCTCAATTCAATATACACAGCCATCCCTCCCGTATTTCAAACCGCCCTGCTGCAGCCCTGCACCGTGAAAAACCCGGGCCGGGTGCGCTATGCAGGAACCGCACAATAAGATAACCAGGCAGGGCGCGGATTATGCCGGCCTGCTAAAAACGCCTCTTTTCCGGGGGCGTTTAGTCTCAATTTTTTAATACTGCCCTTTTTCCTGTTCGGTCAAAAAGGTGAGCATGTTGCGGTAAGCCTTGCGGTCAATCTGCAGCACCCGGTTAATTTCGGAAAACTTGCGCTGCACACTGGACGGCGACACCCCGTAGGCACTGGCCAGCTCGCTCTGGGTTAAACCGAGGAAGTGAAAACGGGCCAGGCAGTATTCAAGCCCGGCGGCCCAGGTTTCGGGCTGCCGCACGGCAGGCCCGTGTGGATATACCTGGTTGACATAATCAATCCAAATCGCCTCGACATCGTTGTAGAACTCGTCATTGTAAAATGAACTGTTCTGCATATTGGCATATGTACGCTCGAGCACCAGCTGCCAACTGCTATCCCATACAGGAGCCGGGGGGGTGCAGTCGCGAAAGCGGACCCGGCGGAAACCGCCGCCGCTGTAAGTGCGCCCCTCGCCGGAAGGATCAATTCTTTTCAGCTCCTGCAGGGCAACCTGGCGCAGCCGCTCGTTAACCCAGGGGTTGGCAGCATACTCGGCCAGGCAGTCGCGCGATATGGAACAGGCGGTTTGCCCGTAGAGCCTCAGAATAGCCTCTTTAAGCAGGTCAGACCCCTGGTAAAGTCCCCAGCGCAGCGCCTTGCGGAAAGATTTTTCCTCCAGCATATGTTTTCTGAACTGAACCCTGCTTAAATCGGATACCAGCTCCATCATTTCTTCAGTTTCAGCCGCGCTGAGCTCGTTGTTGAAGATTTCAAACTCATCGTCATCTTCCAGGGCCATCAGCAGGTCTTCAGCTTCTTCGGCCATGTCGCCCTCGGGCGCCACGTGCAGGTACTTGAGCAGGCAGCGCTTGGCCTCGGGCAGTTCCTCCATCAGCCCGTAATTAACCGCCATGTAAAAGTAGCACTCATCCAGCTGATGGTTCATATTCTGAACAATATGGCGAAAGATGCTGTTTGCTTCTTTAAGCCGGTCGATCCTGCTCAGCAGGCAGGCCAGGTTATAGTGGTTCAGGGGATCGTCCTGGTCGGCTTCAACCGCTTTCTGTAAAAATAAAAGGGCCTTTTCAGGCTTATTTTTCAGGCTGTAATAAGCTCCCTTGCGGGAAAAATATGAAGCTTCCTGGGCGAAGGGGATAATATTTTTACGCTTGCCTTCCGCTTTTATAATTCCTTTCGGTCTGTCTGCTCTACCCAATATAGTCACCATCTCTCTGCTGCTGTTGCTGTGTTTTCGGCCTCTTCTGCTGCCGTAACCTCAACTGCTGTTTATTGCTTTTCTATAAACTCAAAACCGGCAGTTATCCGGACTGCCCTTTATTAATTTCTGCACAGGGACGGTCCACTCCTGCCGGGCCTGTTCATCATTATATTTAAGTAAGCAGCTTACTGCTGCTCTTCATCTGCCGGGCGAATGAAAATGCTGCGCTCCAAAAAGCGGTCCCACTCCGTCCAATCACCGTTTTCTGCCGTGTGCCTGTTCATCACCGTAATGAACTGGTTCATGCGGGCACTGAGCAGATCTGCATGAAACAGGGCAAAAGCATGAATTGTTTTCGGCACCTCGGGCGAACCCCATTCGCGCATGCCGTGATGGGTAAGCATGATATGTTCCAGCTCAAGCCTGAGCCCGGCAGGAAATCCGGGCAGCCCGGCCAGACGGGCATCGAGCATCTCCTTACCAATGCTGATATGCCCCACCAGTTTCCCCCGGTCAGTAAAATCAAAGCTGATGCTCTCCTGGTTATATTCTTCCACCTTGCCGATATCGTGCAGCAGGGCTCCGGTAAAAAGCAGGTCGGGGTTGAGCTTCTGCGGGTAAAGTTTAACCAGCTGGCGGCAGATAGCAATAACTTCCAGGGTATGCTCCAGCAGCCCGCCCACGGTATTGTGATGAACTGTGCGCGCCGCCGGTGAACGGGCATACAAGCGGGCGAAGTTGTCATCGTCGAAAAATAGCTTCAGCAGGGAGCGCAAATGCTTATCCTTAATTTCTTCATTAATAATAGTGTTCAGCTCTTCGGACATTTCGGCGGCATCGCGCTCGGAAACGGGCTGGAAAAAAGCCCGGTTAACCCGGTCCGGATCGAGCCGGCGCATCTGGCTGACCACCACCTGGGGGCCATGGTAATCGTTAACCGTGCCACGTATAAAAACCACGTCGTCCTGGTTAATCTCTTCCCCCTCCTGAGGCAGGTCCCACATTACGCCCCTGATCCGTCCGCTCACATCGCCCAGGGTCAAACGCAGAAAGTATTCCCCCGAACGGTGGGACGAAGTAAATGCCGAACGGTTCATGTCGATAACAATGGCCTGTGTTTCCACCTCGTCACCGATGCGCAGGTCGCTGATCATCTGTTTCTTCATTAATAATAGATCTCCATTCACCTGGTTTATTTTGTAGCAATCTCTACAATAACCATTTTATACTGAAGCTTAATTTAACACAAAGGACGCCCGCTGTGAAGAGGACAGGCCTTATTAACTGTTGTTAATAATATATAAACGCCATTAATGAAGAATGTTAAGGCAAAAAGAAAACCATGAAAACCAAGTTTCACTGCCACCAAGGCACCGGCAGCCCAATCTGTTTTTTTATTAAAGCCCTCTTAGCTTAACACTTTCTTAACATTTCTACATAATTCCCTAAAATACCTATTGACAAATTAACAGCTTGGTGATAAATTAACTTTTAGCGAGGTGCTTTTTAAGCATGAATGAAATCATTAAAAATTTGAAAGGAAGTGTTCTAAGCGTGAAAAGAACATTAGTAGCAGTAGCGCTGGCCGTAGTTATGGTAATGGCTCTTGCAGCCCCGGCTTTCGCTCAGATTAACCACACAGCCACCTATGAAATGGATGGCGTAATCGCATTTCAGAAACAAGCTGGCCATGCATGTAATACCGGCGCAGCAGTTAAGCAGACCATCGCAGGCAGCGGCGTTATGGACAAAGTCCAGACCGTTAGCATGAGAAATGGCCTGATTAGCATGGACGACGACAACAACTGGGTAGCCGGAGCAACCGCTCTGACCGTTACCACAGTTTGGGAACTCTGCGCACCGCCCAAGTACACCTATGACGATGGTGACTTTGAAGGTGTTGTAGGTCTTTCCGCAATGTACGGTGCAGATAGTCAGCCCCGCACTTGGGGAGCAAGCGGTTGGGGTGACACCGTTAGCATGGGTGACCTTGATGGCGATTGGGATGCAGTAAGCGACCAGATCTGGGCAGTGCAGGTTGCAGCAGATCCCGGCTTCTCGGGTAACCTGAGCCAGAGTGGCGAAGCAGCCTACGGCCCCTATGCCGGTGGCGAATCAAGAGCATATGAATTCACTGGCTGGAAAGCCAACAACATTGGTAGCAAGTGGGGTTGGGTTGATAACTCGTTTGGCTTCGCATCAGCAGGCGTTGGTCCTGACTACGTAGGCAATTACTTCACCATGGATCAGCATGCCCGCACCTCACAGGGCACCCTCAAGCGCTACATCAGCATCAGCAGCCCGTTCAACCACGGCTACCTGATGGAAGATATGAGCGTAACAGGCAAGTCTGACATTACAGAAACATTTGCAATGGCCAACCTGCCCAAGGGTTCCGATATTCTCGGACTGTGGTGGGACCTGTTCTAAAATTGCTTTAAATAAGTGTTAGTTCACCTCGCTAATACTTAAAAACAGGGGAGTTTTCACTCCCCTGTTTTTTTATTGTTTTATTAACCTCTTCACCGCCCGGATACCGGCTACCCGTTTGACAGGCCGCTAATTTAATGCTATATTGCAGAAGGATTTCTATCAAGAAGCGCGAATGTAATAAAGATTATATAAGTTAAAATAGCTGTAGTATTATTTACAGAAAGGATGTGTTCAACGGGTGCACAAAAATATCAGCCCCTTTGTTTATGCAATTATTTTTCTGCTGATAACCGCCGCGGCGGCACCGGTTATCGCCCAGGATATTCCCCCGGTTTTACAGAATCCCGATACTATATTCGATCACAGTATCGTCTATGATATCGGCGGCAGGATCTCCATTAACCGGCAGCTTGGCGATGAATTATCCACCGGGGCAGTTAAAAGAACCACCGTCAGGGGCTACGGTGAAATGACCAAGGTTGAAAATGTACGAATAGCCGCCAACATTATCAAGGTGGATGAAATAGCGGACTGGAATGTCCCGGCAGATGCCGTCGGTGGTTTAACCGTTACCACCACAATTGACCTCTGCAGCAGGCCGATGGCCACGGCAGCCCATGTATACGACAATAACGGCTATGATATTAAAGAGGGGGATGTAATCAACATCTACCATCCCCTGGTGGTCAGCGGAGACCTGGCGGTTAACCGTTTAACCGACCAGCTCTGGGCGATCAGGCAGGTTACCGACCAGGGCCACAGCGGCCATTACGACTCAGACTTTATAGCCGCCTACGGGCCCGGCCCTTACGAGCGTAAGTACGGGATAATTGACCAGCTCGGCAATATATTCTATTATGATGAAGATTACATGTGGACTTACGATGAAGGGATTCACCCGAACGACCGCGACCACAGGCGCCTTGGTTATGACCGCGGCGACTACTACGTGGGCAACTACTTCGACATTGAGCAGTTTGCTTCCATATCCGGCGGCAGGATGCATCGCTATATCAGCATGAGCAATCCCTTTGAGAATTCTCTGCTGACAGAAGAAATGTCGGTAACCGGTTCAGCTGCGGTGCGGGAGAGCTTCTCCAACCACGGTTTGATTGGCGGGCCAAAAGCAGTTACCCTGGCCTGGTACGAACTGTTTTAAGCACAGTTGCCCGGTATCATTGGCAAGGTTAATATGAAACAAATGAGGCTAAACCGAAAGCCCCCCTGCACCAGGCAGGGGGGCTTTTTACTATCGCTAATATTTCAGCTGCCTTTTTAAGATAATTACATGCGGCATAAAAGCCATTCAATTCTTTAAAGCCAGATAAGTTATACGGCTAGCTGTAGTTATAGAAACCACGTCCGCTTTTACGCCCGTAATGCCCGGCGCGGACCATTTTACGGATCAGCGGGCAGGCGCGGTACTTGGAGTCACCGGTTTCCTGGTAAAGGGTATCCTGGACGGCCAGCAAAACATCGATGCCCACCAGGTCGGCCAAGGCGAGGGGGCCGATCGGGTGATTGGCCCCGAGCATCATCCCCTTGTCAATATCTTCAGCACCGGCCACACCTTCCATCAGCACGTAGGCAGCTTCATTGATCATCGGCACCAGGATACGGTTCACCACAAAGAGGGGCGCTTCGTTAACGGCTATCGGCTCCTTGCCCAGCTTTCGCGATATATCCATGACCAGCTTAAAGGTGTCATTTGAAGTAGCCGCCCCCCTTATAACTTCAACCAGTTTCATCACCGGGACGGGGTTAAAGAAGTGCATCCCGATTACCTTGTCAGGGCGTTTTGTTGCCGAAGCCATTTCGGTTATGCTTAAGCCCGAGGTGTTGGATGCAAAAACTGTCTCGGGACGACAGACCCGCTCGAGCTCTCCGTAAAGCTCTTTTTTAAGATCCATGTTCTCAACCACTGCTTCAATAACCAGGTCTGCCTCTTTTAAATCTTCCAGGTTAGTTGTGCCGCGGATACGGCTAACAACTGCTTCTGCTTCTTCCCTGCTTTTTTTACCCTTGTCAACAGCCCGGCCCAGGTTCTTGTTAATGCTGCTCATTCCACGGTGAACAAAGTTATCTTCAATATCACGCAGGATTACGTCAAAACCGGCCTCGGCCGCAACCTGGGCTATACCGCTGCCCATGGTGCCGGCGCCGATTACGGCTACTGTTATAATTTCCATTCTAATGATCTCCTCCTCCATTTCTAAACAACTGCATGGCCGCCAATACAAACCTTACTGAACAGGCTGCAAAAACATTCATTTTACCCCACTGCCTATTAACCGCCCCTATCTGCCTTTAAAAACAGGGGGACGTTTTTCAAGAAAAGCCTGTGCCCCTTCTTTCTGATCTTCGGTATCGCAGAGAGAAGCAAATAGTTTGGCCTCGGTTTTTTGCCCTTCCGGAAGGGTCTGTTCCAGCCCCCGGTTAACCGCTTCCTTGGCCAGCTTAACCGCAATGGGGCCGGCTTTAAGTATTTTGCCTGCTATTTCCTCCGCTTTATTTAATGACTCACCGGCCGGAACCAGGTCATCGGCTAAACCGATCCGGTAAGCTTCATTAGCATCGATTACCGCCCCGGTAAAAATCAACTCTTTCGCCTTTCCAACTGTAATCAGGCGGGGCAGGCGCTGGGTGCCGGCATAACCGGGGAATATACCAAGTGTTACCTCGGGCAGACCTACTTTGGCATTCTCCGCTACAACCCTTACATCACAGGACAGGGCCAACTCCAACCCCCCACCGAGGGCAAACCCGTTAACAGCAGCAATCACCGGGGCAGGAAACTCGGCAATTTTTTGGAATACTTCCTGGCCTCGGCGGCTCAGTTTTTCACCGTTGGCGCTATTCAGCCGGGGAAACTCACTGATATCGGCCCCGGCAACAAAAGCCTTCTCTCCGGCCCCGGTCAGGATAACCGCACCCACGGTTTGATCTTTTTTTAAATCATCGAATACCGCCTCCAACGCATCAAGAACTTCCCGGCTGAGAGCATTTACCGGCGGCCGGTTGATGGTAACCCGGGCCAACCGCCCTTCCACGATAACCTGGACAAGCTCGGACATAATTATTCCTCCTCTTTTTAGCTTCTCTTTTTATTCTTTATCATGATTAATACCTTTCAAAAATCATGGCCATACCGAGGCCGCCGCCGACGCAGAGGGTAGCCAAACCAAATTTATTATTGCGGCGAATCATCTCATACAGCAGGGTGACTACGATACGGGCCCCCGTTGCCCCAACTGGATGGCCGAGGCCAATTCCACTACCGTTGACATTAACAATAGCCCTGTCAAGCTCCAGGAGCTTCTCACAAGCCAGGTACTGGGCGGCAAAGGCTTCGTTTAACTCTACCAGTTCCATGTCGCCCAGGCTCATTCCTGCCCGTTTAAGGACTTTTCTGGTGGCGGGAACCGGTCCGTAACCCATTAAATCGGGCTCCACCCCGGCCCAGGCGTAGGCAACAATGCGGGCCATGGGCTGCAGGTTAAGCTGGCGCGCTTTTTCAGCGCTCATCACCACAACAGCGGCAGCCCCGTCATTCAAACCCGAGGAATTTCCGGCCGTTACTGTGCCTTCTTTGCGAAAGGCCGGTTTTAGCCTGGCCAGAGACTGCAGCGAAATATCGCGACGGGGATGCTCGTCAGTATCGACCAAAATCTCCCCCTTACGGCTTTTTACTGAAACAGGGATGATCTCTTCCTTAAAGCGCTCTTCATCAATTGCTTTAATAGCCAGTTCGTGGCTGCGCGCGGCAACAATATCCTGCTCTTCCCTTGTGATTGCATACTTATCGGCAAGGCGCTCGGCCGTTTCACCCATTAATATTTTATGAACCGGGTCGGTCAGCATTTCCCACAGCGAATCGGTCATCTCACCATGTTGCAGCCGCTGCCCCCAGCGGGCGCCTTTCAGCAGGTAGGGTGCGGCGCTCATTGATTCAACCCCCCCGGCAATAATAATTTCGGCATCGCCCAGCTGAATTTCCTGGTAAGCGCAGGCAATAGACTGCATGGCCGAACTGCACTGGCGCTGGATGGTGAAGCCTGTTGTTTCAACAGGAAACCCTGCTTCAAGGGCAATACATCGGGCAATATTGGGTTCATAGCTGCGCTGGCCGCAGTTGCCGAAAATGATTTCCTCAACCTGCTCTTTTTCAAGGCCCTCTGCACGCTGCAGGGCTGCTTCTACAGCGGCAATACCCAGCTGCAGACCGCTCAGATTACGAAAAGAACCGCCAAAATCGCCTATTGGCGTCCGGGCGGCGCTGACAATCACCACATCCTTTAACATGAGTCACCTCCAATTTGATTAATCAATTTTAAAAAAGACAGGCCCTGCAAAGGCCTGTCCTGGTGTAAATTTAATTAATTTGGAAGAGAACCGATAGAAATCATTAATCGATTTTCGGACGCGGATACAGTCCGGCACGTTCAACAATCTCCGGTACTTTTTCTTCCCAGGCAATGGCCATAACATGCACACCGGCCACTCCTTCAATTTCTTTCAGTCGTTCAATGGTTTCTATGGCTATTTTGAGGCCTTCTTCTTTCTTATCTTCGGCATTTTTCAGCCTGTCAATCAACTCGTCAGGAATAGTAATTCCTGATACGTTATTTTTCATGTACCTGGCAGCGCCGAGCGATTTAATCGGGGTGATGCCGCCGAGAATTTTTATTTTCTTGTGCAGGCCGCGCTCGCGTACCATTTCCATCCATTTTTCAAATCGATCGAGGTCAAAAATACACTGGGTCTGGATAAAGCTTGCCCCGGCCCTTATTTTCTTCTCGAGCCTGTCGACCCGGAACTCAAAGGGATCGGCAAAGGGGTTTTCAACAGCGCCCAGGTAATAGCTGACTTCACCATCCAGTTCTTCGCCACCCATGAACTTCTTCTCGTCGCGCAGGTCTTTCAGACCTTTCAGCAGCTGGATGGAGTCAATATCGTAAACTCCTTTCGAACCGGGTTCATTACCGAATTTCATATGGTCCCCGGCAATACAGAGGATGTTTTTAATACCGAGGGCCTGCGCACCCAGCACATCGCTCTGAATACAGATACGATTGCGATCGCGTGTGACGATCTGGATGATCGGTTCGATACCCATCTGGACCAGGGCTGCGCCGCAGGCGATACTGGAAGTACGCACGATTGCGGTTTGGTTGTCAGTTATATTACAAGCTTCGACATGATTTTTCATGCCCTCGGCATGGTGTTTCATCCCGGTTATATCGGCTCCCTTGGGGGGACCGAGCTCACCTGTTACAACAAAGTGACCTGCTTCCAACATTCTTTCCAATTTGCTACCCGCGATCAATTTTAACATCCTCCCTTACTGTGGTTCTGTTTCCACCATGATGTGATGTTGACCAGTCTTTGGGAGGCTGAATCTCGTCCAGATCGGAGAGGCGGTCGAAAGCCTTGAGGCGCTCGTGAATCAGGTGCCAGGCGCAGTCAACATCTTTACCCAGCTCGCACTTTCCTTCAGCTGAGCCACCGCACGGCCCGTTCAGAATGCTCTTGGCGCAGCGTGAAATTGGGCAAATACCCATAGTTAAATGTAAAACACAGTTACCGCAGCCAAGGCAGCGTTCTACCCATACTCCCTGCTCAAGAGGATAGCCCATCGATGTTGTATTCAGGCCGGGCATTACCCGCAGTGAGGGAATATGCTCGATCATGGTCTGTACTCCAACCCCACAGGCCATTGAAAGGATAACATCGTAGCCTTTTAGCTTATCCACTACCTCATCAATCATTTCAAACTCACACTGTCGTTCGATGGAAAATACTTCGACTACACCGTCTATGTTAGCCTTTTTACGGTGTATGCGGAGAAGCGCCGCCGTTTCTTCAGCTTCTTTCTGACCACCGGCCATGCATACCGCCACGCAGGTATTACACCCAAGAACCAGCACACGCTTGAACGGGGCTACCATTGCGGCAATTTCTTCCAGCGGCTTACGTTCCGCGATTATCATACGCTCACCTTCCCTTCTCAGCTAAAAACTTTGCTTAATATTGTATCATATACTGAAGCCCTAGCGGTTATGCTGGACAAAAACATCCACGTAAGAATCGCAGTAGATATCCATGTTCAGGATAATACGCGCTGAGGCGATTGCAGCCATCAATTCTTCATCATTGGCATCAACAATACCTGCATCAAGTCCGTTAGCCATCGCCATCACAGCAAAGGTGCGGTTGATTAACTCGCGGTTCTTGGTACCCTGGGAGACATTACTCAGACCAACAACCGTTTTCGGTGCGGGGTCTGAAATAAGCTTTATTTCCCGAATGGTGCGCAGAACCTCAGGACCGTGATCCTGGGCTACGTTACAGGGTAAAACCAGTGGATCAACATAAAGCATATCGGGAGAAATACCGAAAGCATCGGCGGTGGCAACCAATTCTGCCGCCAGGGCAATCCTGCTGTCGGCATCCTTGGGAATACCTTCTTCGTTCATGGCCAGGCCAACCACCTCGGCCCCGTGCTCGGCAGCCATGGAAAATACCCGCTCCATCTTGGCCATTTCAGCCGGCACCGAGTTAATCATGGCCGGTCTTTTACAGAGCTTAAGCCCCTCTTCAATAGCATCGTACTTGGTTGAATCGAGGCAGAGAGGAAGGTCGCTGGCCTCCTGGGTAACTTCTACCAGCCATTTCATTGCTTCAATCGGATTGGGAGAGCTGGGGCCGACATTTAAGTCAAGGTAGTCTGCGCCTCCCTGTTCCTGCTTGCGGGCCCACTCCTGGATTGGACCGGGATCCTGTTCCTTAATAGCCTTGGCAATATCTTTGAACATGCCGTTAATGCGCTCGCCGATAATTATCATGAGGTAGCCTCCTTTAACTTATAAAAAATATTGGGAGATGGGGGCACGGCTAGCCGTGCCCTTACACAAAGTTCAATATAAGCTGTTGCGGTTAATGCTGTATACAGGACTGATTATCGTGTGGTAACCCTTACTGCTGTTCTAATCCGATCTCTAGGACGGACAAACTTCATCTGCTGTGGTGTACACTGGTATGATTATTACTAGGTCTGCTGCTTCCTGAATTATTGCGAACTGTTGTGCATACACATCTTCCCAAATTTAATATCACTTTTTTCTGCGGGAATTTTAACTCCCACAGGGCTAAAATGGTCATTCCAATACCAAAAACCTGTAGCAGCTTGCCAAAATCAATAGCTGTTGTCTTTCATCAAATCGTCTATATTAGATTTGATTAACTTCAGCGCTTCGGGGTGACGCATTACCATCAAATCGATACCGGACTGCAGGTAAGCCATGGCTGTTGTTGCTTCCCAGAGCAACCCGCGTTCTTCCTGCTCACCCCAGCCAGGCTCTTCTTCAGCCGAGGTATTTGCTTCCTTGGTGCGCCAAACCTCCATTCCCACATTACCGATCATGGGCATGGCCAGCATTTTATCACCCTGCAGGGCTCCATTGCGAGCCCTTTCCATGATTGAATAAGAATATTCTATTCCGTAACCCAGGGCAGCAATGGTTGGATCGATAACAATTCTGCTGGCCATGGCGGTACTCATTTCCGTAATTAAAATGTTAAGCTGCTTACAAATATTGATATCAATCGGCGAGTTGGCAATAATGTTATGCTGGTTAGCCATGCAGGCGCTGGTTGCCGCCTTGTAGTTTTCCAGCTCGGCTACACCGATTAAGAGGTTTTCACCCGCCGCGGCTTCGGCAACAGGGTTGTAAATAGTATTATCTTTTTCTGCCTTACCACAGCCGACCACAATCAGGGGCACTCCAACCGCATCGAGTACTTTTTTGACGGCAGCGGCACAGTCCTCGGGTGATGCATCATTAAGGTCGGGGTCAGCACCCTTGAGGCGGATCTGAATCATCTCCGCACCAAACTCGTCTACACATTTTTTAGCCCAGTCACCAGGATCATTCCAAACATCGCCATAATATTTCTCAAAGAGGGGATCCCAATCCTGGGGGGCCATATCCCATACTTCCAGTGCCACAACCGGGCGGTTTGGTGTTTCGCCCTCAAAATGGAGATATGGCAGGGCCGATTCACCGCCAACGGTAACAGTATGGCTGCGGGTGCCGCCCTGTTCTTTGGTTGCGCCAAGGACGACCTCACCGACTTTACTTCTATATTTTTCCTTAAGGATTTCTACAGCCATTATTTTACTCCTTTCGTTAGGTAATACCGGGGGGCGGACCCCCCCGCTCAGCAGGCTGAGCTTTTTAACTTCCGATTTTCCGCCAGCCGGGCGGAACGTTTTACGCTCTAGGCAAAGCTTTCCTTGGCAAATTTACTGATTCCCGATGCTTCACGGGGACCGACAATAACATCCCAGCCCGACTCTTCTTCCAGCGAGCCTTTTAGCACTGCCACATGGCCGGGTAAGACAATTTTACGATGTTTCACTTTATCCTCGAGACCCGCTTTCTTGATTGCCTCGGTTATGGTTTCAGCCGAAAACTTATTATCGGCATAGGCAGTCAGTACGGAAACACCGCCGGTATCAACCGAGAGGATACGGCTGGGAATGCGGGTGCTTTCTACCTCGCCCTCAACTATGAAATAGGTCAGGGAGAAATTAGTAGTAACATATACCGGGGAGTCCTCATTCGGCTCTCCCACGTCATAAAGCTTGGCTTCCACAGCAACAGGCTTCTGCGGATCTGTATAGAGATTTTGTCTCCAGGAAAGCAGCGGTAAAAGCTGCTGCTTTTCACAGGCTTTCATTACAACAATATCGGCGTATTTACTAAGGTAGACCCCGGCCTGAACAACATCTTCGCGGGGATCCTCCTTGCTGGTAAAAGCGATGGCAGGATAACCGAACGGGCGGTACTTCTTGCGCACTGCCAGACGACGGAACTGGGTAAGGTCAGCCAACACTTTACTGGTTTCCCGGGCCCCGCTGTCAAGAACAAGTTCCTTGTAATCGAGAGCAACAATTTTTTCAACCAGCTCAGCTGTTTCGTTAAGGTCTTTACCCCTGACAACAAGCGGGCACCCTTTCGCCTTGGCCAGTTCAGTCATTTTTTCATAGTTATCACTTGTAGCTGCAGCAAGAAGAGGTTTACGATCGGCAACAACTTCCAGTCCGGCTTCCATAACGGCAGGATCATCGGTTACCAGGATAATGGCCTTGTTTGTTTTGGAAGCAACAGTTTCTACAGCGCTTTTAAACTTGCCGGCATCACCGGAATCGCACTTTACAGCAACCATGTCTGCAACAAAATCAAGACCCACACGGTGGAACTGAAGAGCTTCGAAAACGTCAGCCTTGGCGGCTACATCTTCGCTGTCGCTGATTAATACAGCAACACCTGTAGGATGGAAAAATCTTTTATCATGGCGGAAAATTTCTGTTTCTTCTCCGAGTTCGACTACGTTATCCCCCGTGCCAACCTTGACCAGTTTGATCGGCGGTGCAGAGGCAGAATCGAGCGCCTCCTTGGCCTCCTCGGTTACATGCGGGCAGGCATCAAGTGAAGCTTTGCCGGAAGCCAGGGCCATGGCAAAGGCCAGGCAGGTCGGCGATCCGCAGTCTTTACAGTTGGTTTTCGGCAGGTGTTTATAAATTTCTAAACCGGTTAAACCCATCTACTATCTACTCCTTTCATTTATATATAGGAAAAACTTCGGTTTCATCGTCGCCTCCACCGAAGCTTTGTCTCCTCTTATGTTACATCAGCGGCTCCATTGTTAAAGCAGGATGGCCTTTTTCTTCAAGGAAGGGGATTATTTCGTCTGATGAAGTCCCGACAGTCTCATCGGCAATTTTATCAACAAAATCAGCTCCCAGCCCTGCTTCTTCCGCTCTCTTGCGCAGTTCCTCGCCGAGCGAGTCTTTTAGCTCTTTGGGCATCCAGACCAGGCGTTCCAGCCCTCCGTCGGCGCTAATGAACTTCTTACTCAACACGTAAGCACGGCCGTGGCCCATGAAACCGGGGGTCTGCACCCCACCGCCACAAGTGCCGGCCAGGGTGGAGAAAGTCATTCCGATCGGGGTGTCACCGCTGTATTCACGGGTAGTAATCATAACCCCGTTTGCTTCGGGCAAAATGGCCATAATACATTCGAAACAACCGCAGGAAGTCATTGGTTCAACCATGAAACTATACATGGAACACTGCTCAATAGTGCGGTTGGTGTTATTGTAAACATATTCATTAACCGATTCCCAAATCCCATTATTCTCGTCGATTAAGCCCTCTTTCTTAATCGGGCGGTTCGGTCCAGTCGGATCAATCTCGTAAGCAGCCTTGCCATCAAGCCAGCTGACCGCGCCGCAGAGACCCAGCCTTTCCGGGGTAACCACGCAGCAGTGGTTCGGGGCAAAGGACTGGCAGAGAATGCAGGAGTAGAATTCATCTACTGATTCATCAGTCAGCCCTTTCAGCCGCTCATCGCGAGCTGCATAGAAGGTGCGGGCATGGGCCAGTCCTTCTTCGACCTTTTCAGCATCAGTAATCAGGGTAACCTGGACCCGGTCGACAATGGAGGGGAATTCATCTTTGAATTTTGCAATCAGCAGTTCACCAAAGTGGTGAATATTGAAACCCTTGGCAGCTGCATCTTTACTGATTCTCATCCAGATAGTATCGCGCTGGGCCATGTGCCAGATACCTTCACCGTAGTTGATCAGGTAATGTATACGGCGCTCAAGAACACCCTCGAAGTCTTCCTGCATTTTACGACCGAAAATCTTCACCATAATACCGAGAGGCAGTGATCCGCCTTCGGGGGCTTCGTCAATTTCCGGCCCGATTACTTCAATTTTACCATCTTCAATCTGGTCTTCATCTACCATCTCGACCAGTTCGAAAGCAGTGGTGCGACCTCCACCGAATTCAACTCTCATATCGCCCTTACGGATTACCTCGCCCTCAAAAGCGGGACCAACGGTAATCGGCACGGGAATATCAAGGATTTTCAGCTTGATACCGCGGATTTCCATGGCCACCTGGATCAGGTCATCATAATTGGTGTGTGAAACATACCAGTTGGGAATCTGCTCATCTTCGGGAAGCTCCTGATCAGTAATGACCGGGAAGCCGAGGAAGATTGCCGCAAAGTGAGCGGCGACCTGAACCTCATCGATTTCACCGAGCTGCAGGACAAAAGCGCGAACACGGCGGCGCTGGTAATCACGGGTATTTTCACGTTCTCCGGGGGGAATACCTCCGAAAGCGATACCGGCACGCAGGGCATAGTTTACGGCGTGAATGATCTGGGTGAAGTTACCAATCGGGAAAGCGATAAAATCGATCCCGAGTTTGCAGCCTGCTTCAATCGCCTGCTCAACCACCTGGTTGCAGAGGAAGATCATAAAACCTTTACCCTGCAGATCCTGGATCATCTTGCCAACTGCTTCACTCGACTTACCCTTGCCCATGATTACTGCCTGGCCGGGAATAGTCCAGTCAACCAGGAGAATACCGTAACGGCGCACAACCGGGTCGCCGAGGAAACCGGTCCAGGGTTCTACGTGGGGCTGATTTCCGTCAAGATAACGCAGGGCCTCGATAATTTCTGCCGAATAAGCGGCAGCTTCTCCGCAAAGGCGGGCATTATCAAAATTAAGCTCCTCGTGGATCTGGTTACGCATCTTGTTGAGGATAGGCGGTAATTCCCCCAGGGTCTTGACCGCTTCCCCGCTGAGAGCCCTGATTACGGGCAGGTAGTAACCGGTATCGGGATAACCAACCGGTTTGTCCGGACCAAAACGTTTAATGGCCTGGTTAAGTAATATTTCAGCATAGCTGGTAGCGATAACTGCCCCGTCATATGCTTTTTCGAATAATTTTAACGGTGGGTTCGACTCATCAACAGCACCGTCGAATATTTCATCAAATGAATCTTTCCAGTCTCTGGTAAGAACTCCATCTGTACTCATTTATCGTGCCTCCTTTTTGTGAGTTTTTTTACCATCCGGCGGACAGTTCAGTTTCGTATTTTTCGGCAGTCTGCTTGTGAACTTTCAGTTTCCAGGTCCGCTCATCCAGAGCACCGAGAATTTTATCTACCGACTTTTCAATGTCTTCCTCCCACATGAAATAGCCGCCATAAACATCTTCGGCGATCTGCAGGGCGATACCATCGACCAAAGCGCTGCCTGTTACCTCGGGGACTACACCGACGTGGGTCGGGATACCGAGGGTAACGCACCAGCTGCCAATCGATATGGCTTTTTCACTCATCGCTTCCGGCGCGGAGGCAACAAATGGAACCTTTGGAACATCAACATCCCACTGGCGGGCCAGGGCGGTGGTAAAATCATAGCACCTGGAGTTGTCCACGCAGGAACCCATATGGAATACCAGCGGTAATTTTTCTTTCAGCCTTTCCTGGTTGGCATCATTAAGAGTCTTGTAAAAGGCTTTTAAGCCTTCGCCGGCATACTCTTCAACTGCCTGGTCGTTCATCAGGCCAAGCTTGGCCGCAGTTCCGGCAGCACAGCCGGTAGCCAGCAGCAGGACATTATTCTTGGCCAGCTCCTTGATCAGGTGGGCCCCGCTTCCATCATGCATAACCCTCAGGTTGTTACAGCCGGCAAGTAAAACCACACCGCGCAGCTGACCGGAGTCAACGGCATCAGTGACAACCTTGATCGGTGCATCGGGGTTAACCGCGGCAAGCAGCTCTTCCATTGCTTCCATGCTGAAACCGGCAGTTACTTTATGCTTAACATCGGGGATATCAACTTCTTTGCCTTTACGCTCCTTGAAAGCCTCAATAGCCAGGTTGATAACCTCTTTGGCTTTCTCTACTGCACGATCCTCGGTGAATTCAACATGGTAAGAGCCGGGGATTTTCGAGTGCGACATAGTGGTAACTATTTTTGTATGGTAGCAATCGGACAGGGCCTTGATTCCAGGCATAATACACTGAACATCAACGACCATCAGGTCGATTGCGCCGGTCATAATCGGCAGCTCCTGGGATAAGAAGTTGGTCAGCACGGGAACACCCTGGCGCATCAGCACCTCGTTTCCTGTACAGCATATACCCATACACTTAATTCCCTTGGCTCCGGCCGCTTCCGCCTCCGCTTTCATTTCACGGGACTGGCGGACAATCATTTCGCTAAGCAACGGGTTGTGCCCGTGGACGGCAAGGTTAACCATCTCCGGATCGATAACCCCGAAGTTTGCCTCGGTAGTTACCGGTTTCGGCGTTCCAAACAGTATATCAGAAAGGTCTGTTGCAATGTGCATACCGATATAGTCGGCCAGTGAAGTTTTTAATCCCTGGAAAATCAGGTTAACCGGGTCGGCGTCAACACCCATATGGGTCTGACCCATTACTTCGGATATGGTAGTATGGACCGAACGGGGTTGAATGTTACACTTATCAAAAACTTCCATCCTGCCTGGAACCACGGTTGTTTCAAGCCACTTGCAGGGGTCTGGACTCATCTTGGAGAAATCAGCCTCGGCCAGGGCAACAACCTCTTTCAGCAGTGAGAGATCGTCTTTACCTTCAGTTTCCAGGCCAAGTCTTTTTGCTACCCGATGCAGCTTGTCGGGATCTTCGATCGAGTAGTCGGGAGCCTTGCCTTCAGCCATCTCGTGAATGGCATAAAACATATGACGGCTGTGATCGGCATGGGCGCCGCACCCGCCTGCAATAGCACGGATCAGGTTACGGGCAACTATAGTATACCCGTGCGCCCCGCATATTCCCTTTGAAGACTTCTTGGTTATGCGGCAGGGTCCCTGTAAGCAGATCCTGCAGCAAACGCCGGTGCGACCAAAGTTGCACTGCGGCTGCATTTTTACATAACGTTCGTAAGCGGTTTCCAGCTGGCCATTAGCGGTATTCTTGTCGATTACTGCCAGGGCAGCGGGATCAACTGTCCTTCTGTTATCAATTTTTTTCTTTTCTTCGGACATTATGTGGTCTAACCTCCTTTAAATTAGTGAGATAAAAACTTCGTGCGAATAAACTTAACCTGTCCCCTTGATCCATATTTATTTTGTATAAAAATAAATAGCTGGATAAAGATTATTAATTTTTTACTGTCACCTCCCACAGGCCATCTTATAAATCGTTTCTATGCCGGGCAAAAGGTCTTCAAGGTTTGAGACCACCGGTTCGCCACGGCGTGCTCGTTCCAAAATTTTATCGCTGAAAGGGATCATTCCGGCAAAACGCTCAGCCGGCAGTGAAGTTTCGAGGTAGTTTCGATCTTCCTGATTGCGGATTTTATTGCCAATGAAGTATACCTGGTTGATTTCAAGGTCGAGACACAGGCGATCTACAGCTTTGGCGGTGCTTACTCCCGCCCGGGTTGGCTCCACAATGACAAGCATCACCCCAACACCACGGGCTGTCCCACGGGTTAAATGCTCAATACCGGCGCTCATATCAAGGACCACGGCTTCGGGGCGATCGAGAAGCATTGTAGTCAGCACCGCATTAAGGAATGAGTTTTCTTTGCAGTAGCAGGCCGAACCTCCCTGCTTGAGAGCACCCATTTTTAAAAATCGCAACAACCCTTCCTGCAGGGTATAGTTATCGAGGACATCATCAACATCGGGGTTTAAATCGACCAGTGTTCCGCCCCCGGCATTTTTTTCCTCGATTACATCCTGCAGTTCAATTAAAGGCCGCAGTTTATCCAGCTTGTCCGGATCCAGACCAAGAACAAGCCCGAGATTGGCATCGGGATCAGCATCAACTGCAAAAACAGGCATTTTATTGAGGGTAAAACAGCGCACCAACTGTGCGGAAACTGTTGACTTTCCAGCCCCGCCTTTGCCGGAAACAGCAATTTTCAAAAAATAAACACCCCTCTTTAGGGCAAAAAAATACACCCAATTGAGATTATTTGATCTCCCTATTCGACAATAACAATTTGAATTCCTTTATAGGCTCTAAAGTTGATACATTCATAATATTTATACATTATAACGGGCAAGTCAATATAATAATTAAAGACGGCAGATTGACCAGTCAATCTGCCGCCATCTGCAGCTACTTTTTAACAAACAACAGGTTTTCTTTTTCACCCACTGTAACCGCAACCGTATCACCGGGAGCTATTTTGCCCAGGAGCAGCTCCTCGGAAATACCATCCTCAAGACGCCTCTGGATAACCCGTCTCAGAGGCCGCGCCCCAAACTTAGGGTCATACCCTTCTTTCAGCAGGATACTTTTAACATCGTCGGATACTTCCACATGGAGGCTGTATTCTTCGATCCGCGTGTTTAGGTCATCGAGCATGATTTCGACTATTTGTTTAATATGCCCTTCATTAAGGGCATGGAAAACAATCAGATCGTCAACCCTGTTCAGGAATTCCGGGCGGAAGGTTCTTTTTAGTTCATCCATCACCCGCTCTTTCATCTCCTCATAACCTGAATCTTCACTGGTAGCCCCAAAACCCAACGCAGTTTTATTAAGCAGGGTGGCTCCCACATTGGAAGTCATAATCACAACAGTGTTGCGAAAATCGACTGTGCGACCCTTGCCATCTGTCAATCTGCCGTCTTCAAGGATTTGCAGCAAAACATTAAATACATCAGGGTGAGCTTTTTCCATCTCGTCCAATAGTATTACCGAGTAGGGTTTGCGCCGCACTTTTTCAGTCAGTTGTCCACCTTCGTCATAACCCACGTAACCGGGAGGAGCGCCAACCAACCTGGCGGTTGTATGTTTCTCCATGTACTCGGACATATCAAGTCTGATCACAGCATTTTCATCACCAAAAAGCGCTTCGGCAAGAGCCCGCCCGAGTTCGGTTTTACCCACGCCGGTCGGTCCGAGAAAGATGAAGGAGCCAATTGGTCTTTTGGGATCCTTCAGCCCCGCCCGGGCCCTGCGGACAGCCCGCGAGACCGAACGAACCGCTTCGTCCTGGCCGATTACCCGCTTGTGCAGGGTCTCTTCAAGCTTCATCAGACGCTCTGATTCTTCTTCGGCCAAACGCTTGGTGGGAATCCCTGTCCAGCTTGATACTATGTAAGCAACATCTTCTTCCGAAACCAGGGAGAGATCAGAGGTGCCAACTTTCTTCTCCCATTCTTTTTTCTGCTCTTCAAGTTCTTCTTTTAGCTTGTGCTCCTCATCGCGCAGCTTAGCCGCTTTTTCAAATTCCTGGTTGCGTACGGCTGCTTCTTTCTCAGTTCTCAGGGCATACAGCTTTTCTTCTACCTCTTTTAAATCTGGCGGCACAGTATAATTACGGATACGGACCCTCGAAGCCGCTTCGTCGATCAGGTCAATAGCCTTATCGGGAAGGAAGCGGTCCGATATGTAGCGGTCGCCAAGCTTAACCGCTGCTTCAAGAGCTTCATCCGTTATTTTTACCTTGTGGTGAGCTTCGTAGCGATCGCGTAATCCCCTGAGTATTTCTATACTTTCTTCACGGGAAGGTTCCCCGACAGTAATCGGCTGGAATCGTCGCTCCAGGGCGGTATCCTTCTCAATATGCTTACGATATTCGTCCATGGTTGTGGCTCCGATACACTGCAGCTCGCCCCGGGCCAAGGCCGGTTTGAGAATATTAGAGGCATCAATCGCCCCTTCAGCAGCACCGGCCCCAATCAGGGTGTGGAGCTCGTCAATAAAAACCATAACATTGCCTGCCTGACGCAGTTCAGTCATGAGTTTGCGCAGACGTTCTTCAAATTCACCCCGGTACTTGGTACCTGCCACCACCGCGGCAAGTTCAATTGTTACAACCCTTTTATCGCGAAGTATTTCCGGAACTTTCCCTTCTACAATACGCTGGGCCAGTCCTTCAGCTATGGCAGTTTTACCCACCCCGGGTTCACCAATCAGGCAGGGGTTGTTTTTGGTCCTCCTGCTTAAAATCTGGATTACCCTCTCAATTTCTTTTTCACGGCCGATAACAGGATCGAGCTTTCCTTCTTTTGAAAGCCTGGTCAGGTCGCGACCGAATGTGTCAACTGTAGGCGTCTGCGGACCGGATTTTTCGCCTTCAACTGCCCGGGCTGCACCTTCTTCACCACCAAGCAGGTGTATTACTTCCTTGCGGGCGCGTTTTAAATCAATCTCCATATTAGACAGGACCTGCGCCGCGATGCCTTCTCCTTCCCGGACCAGGCCGAGCATAAGGTGCTCGGTGCCAACATAGTTATGGCCGAGATTCTGGCTTTCTTCAATGGCCAGTTCAACCACCCGCTTGGCCCGTGGGGTGTAACTGATACCCTGTTGGATTATTTTCTCTCCCTTGGGAGTAATCCTTTCCACTTCGCCACGCAGACTGCTTAAATCAATATTCATATTCTGCAAAGCCCGGGCAGCAATACCTGATCCTTCACGGACCAATCCCAGAAGCAGGTGCTCAGTTCCTATAAAGTTGTGGTTCAACCGCTTGGCCTCTTCCTGGGCCAAAACCAGGACCTGTTGTGCTCTTTCTGTAAACCTGCCGAACATAAACATATTCTTTCACCTCATTTACTTTTTAATCAGCGGCAGCGGAAAAATTTCCGCCAGTACGCATCTTACTTTTTCTTCAGACAATCCTTCATGGACAAAACTGCTTAAAACTTTACCGGTGCAGTTTCCATAAAGGCCGGTTTTTAATCTAACTTTCAAGAATCTTTTTTATCTGGGCTGGACGTTCCAGGTTCCGCTCATCATTGTCAAGCTCACGCCCTGCCAACATCTGCAGGCAGCCCGGGCGAATTAAAACCAGCAGCAGGTTTAACAGGCGATGATCAACAGACTTAACCAAACCAAGGTCATGGCCTATTCGCAGGTCGGATATAAGCTGCATAGCTTCTTTTGAACTCATCACCTGGGCATACCGAAGTAGTCCCAGCGCCCGCCAGGCGCGATCAGCCATCTGGGCCCGCTTCTTGTCCAGCAGGGCCTGCCTGGCGTTCTGCTCCTGTTCTATAACCTGGCCGATCATACCACCGAGGTTGCCGATAATCTCCCCTTCGCCCTGCCCCAGGGTAACCTGGTTTGAAATCTGGACCAGGTTACCGATTATTTCACTGCCTTCACCATAAAGACCGCGGACAGCCAGGCCAACCTGCGATAAAGCACCCAGCAGGCGGTTCAACTGCCCGGTCATGATCAGGGCCGGCAGGTGCAGCATCACCGAACCCCGCAGGCCTGTGCCAATATTAGTTGGGCAGGCTGTGAGGTAACCGTACTGTTCATCGAAGGCAAAGTCAATCTTTTTTTCTAATAGTGAATCGTAATAATCAGCTTTCTCCCAGGCCTCCTCAAGCTGGAAACCCGGCAGGATAACTTGAAGGCGAAGGTGATCTTCTTCATTAATCATCAGGCTGACCGCTTCATCACTACTCAGCAGCAGGGCGCCGTTCCTGGAATCACGGGCAAGCAGGGGTGAAACCAGGTGTTTCTCAACCAGGGCCTGTTTTTCGATTGCTGTCAGTTCTTTCATGGCATAAAAATTAAAATCAGCCAGTTCATTTTCTTTTTCAGTGACAGAACAAATCTTTTTTAATACAGCCTCCGTCTGTTCGCTCGAAGCAAGACAGGAAAAAACCTGCCCGGCCAGGTTCCTGGCTATACGAACTCTTGAGCTGATTACTATATCATTTTCCGGACCGGAGCATTCCATCCAGTGACTAATACTAAAATCGATCTTTTTCACTGATTTTCTCCTTGCTCACTATCATCCTGTCCTGCTTCGGCCAGACGGGAATTTTCCTTAATGGCTGCTTCAATAGAACGAATCCGGTCACGTATCAGCGCAGCCTCTTCAAATTCTTCATCCTGTATTTTCTGCTGTAGCAATTCTTTCAACCTGTCGATCTCACGAATTGCATTTACCCTTTTAGCAATTCTTGACGGCACTTTGCCATTGTGAACTGTTCCTGCATGAATCCGGCGCAGCAGGGGCTTCAGCTTATCTTCAAAAGCTTTAAAACAATCGCTACAGCCCAACCTGCCTACCTGGCTGAACTGGGTAAAAGTCAAACCGCAACCGGGGCACTGCAGGTTTGAAACTGACTTGACCTCGCTGCCGTCAAATAAACCCTGGTTGAGCATGCTGGCAAAGAGCTTGTGCAGGGAAAACTGCGGTTCAAAGGTAAAATCAAGTTCTTCTTTTTTCCTGGCACAACCCTCGCAGAGATTCAGCTCGATCTGCCTGCCGTTAATATTTTTCACGATATGTATGGTTGCCTCATTTCTGCGGCATTCCTGGCAAAGCATAAGTTCATCTCCTCAATAACCTGTTTTAAGCATTTCCCGCAGGGCCGAAAGGATAATGGTTAACTGTAATTTAGCGACATCGGTTCTCTCTATTCCGGCAGAGCAGTACAGCTGATCATCAATTACAGTATTCAATACGGCTGCTTCCCGCCTGGAAATAATCTTTTCCTCTACCAGCCGCAGCAGCATCTGCCTGACCCGGGCCGCTTCATAATTTTTTTCGTTAAGGCTGTCAATCAGCTCCTGCCAGGGTTTAACCTGTTCCGGCTCAATGCGGTAGATGCGGATATATCCACCCCCGCCGCGCCTGCTCTCAACCAGGTAACCCCGGTCAATGGTAAAGCGCCGTTCCAGGACATAATTGATCTGGGACGGCACACAGCAAAATTTTCCGGCTAGCTCGCGCCTTCTTATTTCAATATGACGGTTATTACTGAGCAGGAGCAGTTTTTTTAAGTATTCCTCTATATAATCAGTAAGATTAGGCATTAATTCCCTCCTGCATCGCGAATGTTTGACCTTCTCTGACCTTTATATATAATAACTTATTTTTGCTCGGTTTGCAAGGGTATTTTATGCTAACCTGCAGGGGCTGAAAGATCTGTTAAACGCTGCCGGGGGTAGTTTGCAGTAAGAGTAATATAATGCTGCGGATGAGTAACAATAAAGAGGCTCCAGGCAATATCAGCTACTCCTGGGAATATGCTGGTTATCCCAGAATAGTTCAATTACACCTTCAAGCTTATACAGTGTATCAAAAAGTTCAAACCGGTTAAGATCAAGGGGAGTCTCTACGAGAAAATCAAGGCTGATCAAATCAACTCCGCTTGATTCTTCTTTTTCAGGATCACTTACCTCACTCTTGCGAATACTGACAGCTGAATCTCCCAGGATAGTTCCGATCCTGCCCAGGAGACCGGGCTGGTCTACAGCCCTGATGTGCAGGCGTTTCAGGCGGTGGCGGCTGAAAAAATTTTTCTCAGTCCTGCGCAGCATCAGTAAGCTGATCAGGACAAAGCCGGTGGTTAGAGCAGCGCCCAAATAAAACCCCACACCAACAGCCAACCCGACACCGGAAACAACCCAGATGCTTGCAGCAGTAGTCAGACCGTGAATACTACCCCGTTGCTGAAGGATGGTGCCCGCCCCAAGAAAACCGATGCCCGTAACCACCCCGGCAGCAATCCTGCCCGGATCTACTTCAAAGCCAGCCCCAATCTGGCCGGTAAAACCGTAAGCGGAAACCATCATAATCAGGGCAGAACCGGAACAAACCAGGATATGCGTACGGAAACCGGCCGGACGGTTATGGCTTTCACGCTCAAAACCAATCAACCCGCCCAAAACAACGGCCAGTAACAATCTGAGGGCTATTTCCCAGGGTAACAGGGTCAAGCAGATTCACTCCTCTTTCGCCAGCCTACCTGACAGCCGGCCATAATTATTTGAAGCAGAGTAGCTGCAACGAATTAATAGGCATACAAACGCTGTGATACAGCAGTCGCTGCCACTGCCCCGTCTGACGCGGCAGTGATCACCTGGCGCAGGAAAGTCTGCCTGATATCACCGGCAGCATAAACACCAGGAATGGAAGTTTCCATCTTACTGCTGGTAATGATAAAGCCGCGATCATCACTTTCAAGCTCAATATTTTTTAAAAACTCAGCGTTGGGTTTACGGCCGGCATAGATAAATATTCCGTCGATAGCAACACTGCGATCCTGGCCATCCTGTTTAATATTGAGTCCGCTGACCCTGGTTTCGCCTTCAATTTTATTGACAGTGCTGTTCCAAAGCACCTCAACAGAGGGAATCTTCAGCACCTTGTCCTGCAGCCAGCTGCAGCCGCGGAACTTGTCCCTGCGGTGGATCAAGTACACTTTTTCGGCAAAACGAGTTAAAAATATTGTTTCCTCCAGGGCAGCGTCTCCTCCCCCGACAACGGCTACTGTTTTACCTCGAAAAAATGCGGCATCACAGGTAGCACAGTATGAAACCCCCTTGCCGCGAAACTCAGTTTCACCTTCCACATTAAGCAGGTTTGGTTCTGTACCGGTTGCAATCAACACCGTTTTACCGCTAAATACGCCGGCAGAAGTTTCAACTGTTTTTATTTCACCCTGCACAGAAACATTTTCAACCCGGGCACTGATTACCGGAACATCAAGATTGTCCATCTGCTTCTGTAAGAGCATGCCGAATTCAGCTCCGCTAATCCCATCAGGAAAAGCGGGAAAATTATCGAGTCGATCAGTGGAGCATATTTCCCCACCAAGCATCATTTGTTCAATAATTACCACTGGCATGCCGGCCCTGGCTCCATACAAGGCAGCAGTAGCACCGGCCGGTCCCCCGCCAAGTATAATCATATCGTACTGCCTGCTTGCTTCCATGTAAAAAACTCCCCTTTTCAATCCATCTTTTTAATAGAATTACTGTTACAGTTATTATCAGTGATATGCCCGGTAGTGTCAATAAATTGCTCTCTCTGCCAGGTACTTTATAACGGCCCTTGAATAAGTAATTACAGGATGATATGTTATAATAAGATTTAGATTATATTATTGGCAACTGGAAGGAGGCTGACGATCAATGAAAGAGGAAGTTCAAAAAGCACTGGATAAAATCCGCCCCGCCCTGCAAAGAGACGGCGGCGATGTAGAACTGGTTGAAGTAGGTGACGACGGCGTGGTAAAGGTTAAACTAACCGGCGCCTGCGGTGGTTGTCCCATGTCCCAGATTACCCTCAAGCAGGGCATAGAAAAAGTATTAAAACAGGAGATAGCTTCTATTAAAGAAGTTGTTTCAGTTTAATATGTCTCGATCGAAAGAACCCGGGGCAACCCGGGTTTTTTCTTGACTTTTTGGAGGTAGACTTGATGCACATATACCTTGATAACAGTGCCACCACCAGGCCGTTCACAGCAGTTACTACTTTAACAGGCAGGGTGATGGACGAGCTTTACGGTAACCCTTCCTCCAGTCATGAAATGGGCATTGATGCTGAACAGGCCATCGGCACTGCCCGCTGCCAGGTGGCCGCCCTTTTTAATGCCCGCGAAGAAGAGATTGTTTTCACCTCGGGTGGAACGGAAGCGAACAACCTGGCCATTTTGGGCACGGCAAGAAAATATTTCAGGCGAGGCAACCACATTGTTACCAGTCAGGTCGAGCATCCCTCTGTTCTTAACTGCTTCAAACACCTTGAAAAAAAGGGTTTTCGTGTAAATTACCTCCCCGTTGACCGTTACGGTTGCCCCGATCCCGACCATCTGAGTAAGATTGTCGCTGATGAAACCATCCTGGTCAGCATCATGCATATCAACAATGAAACCGGCACCATAGAGCCGCTGGCTGAGCTGGGAAATGCTATCAAGGGAAAAAATCGGCGTACCCTGTTTCATGTCGACGCAGTACAGTCGTTTGCCAAAATACCGATCCAGCCCAAGTTGTGGCAGGCCGACCTGATCAGCTGCAGTGCGCATAAAATCCACGGCCCAAGGGGTTCCGGAGCCCTGTGGATTAAACCGGGGGTAACCCTTGAACCGCTCTTTCATGGGGGAGGTCAGGAAAATAATTATCGTTCAGGCACTGAGAACACGGCTGCTATTGCCGGGTTCGGCCTGGCAGCTCAACTCAACATGGAAGAGCTGGCCGTGATCAGCGATAAATTAATGGAGCTGAAACGGGCTTTCTGGAACGAGCTGCGTAAAAGCAGCCTGGAGATCCAGGTAAACGGACCGGAACCTGAAAGGGGCGCCCCCCACATTATTAACCTTGCCATTCCCGGATTGAAAGCAGAAACAATTTTACATTCCCTGGAAAACAGGGGTGTTTATGTATCATCCGGTTCTGCCTGCCACTCCAGGCATCCTGGGCGCAGCCACGTCCTGAAAGCACTGGGTATCAATGATCAGCTTATCGACAGCTCACTGCGTTTTAGCTTCTCTGACATGAACACCAGGGAAGAAGTTTTAGAGGCTGCAGCTATGACAATTGAAACAATAGAAGAACTAAAACGCTTTTTTGACTAATAGAAGTTTAGCTTCCGGAGGTATTTAAAACTATGCCGGCTTTAATCATGGTCCGCTATGGAGAACTTGCCCTGAAGGGTAAAAACAGGGGAGAATTTGAGAAACAGCTACACCGCAACCTGAATGGGGCAGTTATAAGCCTGGGCGGTTCGGTTGAAAGAATGCACGGCCGTTTTATGGTTAAAGGACCGCAGGAAAATCTTGATGCCATGATAAATAACCTGCAAAAAATATTTGGGGTTATTTCGGTCAGTCCGGTCCGTCAAACTGATCTAAACCTTGAAAAAATACTGGATACAGCACTGGTAGCAATCAATAATCTCAGTTTCAGGCAGGGCAGCACCTTTAGAATAAGTGCCCGCCGGGCTAATAAGGAATTCCCCTGCCAGTCACCTGAAATCTGCCGTCTGCTCGGCGCTCATATTCTAAAACACCACCCGCAACTGCAGGTAAACCTGGATAACCCCGACTTGGAAATCAGTGTTGAAATCGGCTATGAGCACGCTTATATCTACCTGGAACAATTTCCCGGGCCCGGGGGCTTGCCAGTGGGGGTAACAGGAAAGGCCTTGCTTTTACTTTCCGGTGGTATCGACAGTCCGGTTGCCGGTTGGCTTTCCATGAAACGCGGACTGCAAATTGAAGCCCTGCATTTTCACAGCTTTCCCTTTACAGGTAAACGTTCCCGGGAAAAAGCAGCAACACTCAGTCGAAAATTGTCGCTTTACGGAGGTAAAATAGCGCTTCACACTATCAATGTGGCTGAAATACAGAAAGAACTGCGCTCAAAGTGCGCCGAAGAATTGAGTATTATCCTGCTGAGACGTTTCATGCTTCGTCTTGCCGAAAAACTATCTGGAGAACGCCACCTGCAGGCCCTGATTACGGGAGACAACCTGGGCCAGGTTGCCAGCCAGACCCTGGAAAGCATTGAGGTAATCAGCCATGCCACCGGTATGCTAATCCTCAGGCCGCTGGTCGGGTACGACAAGTTAGAAATAATAAAAGTCGCCAGGGCTATTGATACCTATGAAACATCAATCCTGCCCTATGAAGATTGCTGCACCTTGTTTGTCCCTGCAAAACCGGCCACCAGGCCAAAACTCTCTGTTGTGGAAAACGAAGAGGCCCGTTTGAGCCTGGATCTCTTGCTGGATCAAGCTTATGCTACCCTGACAAGTGAAGTTGTAAAAAGGCCGTAACCTGCGTCAAACAACTTTATTCTATTCTTCAACATCAATCCGCCGACCGAGATTGTCCTGGTGAACGGCTTCAAGAAGGGTTTCAGGCCCCGGGAAGCGGGCCTTTCCATCCGTCAAAGGTGAAAAGTAAAGGGCGTCTGTCGGACACCAGTTCAGACAGCGCAGGCAGTACATACAGTGGTAATGACGAATTGGATATCCTTCATCGTCAAGTTCAATTAAACCCTGGGGGCACTGCTGGACACAGGTCATGCATAAAATGCAGTCTTCCTTGTGGATGCCAAAACCAAAGAGAAAATTGTTCAGCAGAAAATCAATGCCATATGAATAGGCGAAACGATAAGGAATGCCCAGGATTTTTTCAACCGGGTTGGCCTGGCGATACCTGAAAGGAATACCGTAAAAAAGCGAATTAATATATTCCAGGAATAAAAAAATATTTTTCCGGGCCCGAAAGCTTTTATCTAAAAGCAAGCGGCCGGTTTTGAGATGATCAAATTTTTTCAGCATTACCGCCAGCGCTGAATTGATAAAGGTCTGATCAAGGTGTCCCACGTACTTAAACCCTTTTGACTTAAGCAGGTTTTTCATGAAAGGCTCATAATCACCCTGGGCACCGTCATGTGTGGCGTAAGAAAAAGCCCGAATTTTTTTATCAAAAAAGGGTAAATCAAGTAAAAAGCGAATCATTACCGGAGCAGGTCTGAAAGCATAAACAGGAGAACCAAAACCTATTAAATCATAGTCGGACCATTTTTTCCCCAGCTTGTCAAGAGCCTGAACCGGTTTGGCAGAAGCGATGGCAAAATCAAGATCAAGGTAAGGCCAGGGGTATTTACCAAGAGGCCGTTTTTCTTCAGCCCGGATGGTATAGCGTAGGGCAACAGGTTTTTTCTGCCATAAGGTAGGCATGTCTACCAGCTCTTCCAGGTCAGCAATGTCACAGCGGTAACCCCGCTTAACCATTTCTGCCTGGATAAGAGTAGTAAAATAACGGGTCATTCCTGTCCCTGAAAAATAAACCAGCAGCACCTTAACCATTTCTTCACCCCTTACATTATAGCTTATGCCAGGCATTATAACAAAAGACTAATCTAAAAATTGCTGTTTCCTGAAATGTAATCGATCCCGTTATAGCAAAACATTTGGAGGGATATAAGAATGGAAATAAAACTAAAAACAAAACTATGGCTTGAAGCAGACGGAGAAAAAATATTTGGCGACGGCCCCTGCGATATACTGACCCGTATAGAAAGAACAGGTTCACTGCGCCAGTCAGCAGCTGAAATTAGCATGTCTTACAGCCAGGCCTGGAAGCTGCTGCAAATGATTGAAGAAAATCTCGGGTTCCCGGTCCTGGATAAGCAGGCCGGAGGAGCCGGAGGCGGACATTCCACCCTCACTCCCAGGGCAGCCCGACTGACCCGGGCTTACAGCCAATTTCGCCGTGAAGCTGAAGAACAGCTGGCAACATTGTACACAAAGTATTTGGACTCCGAGCTCAATGCTGAATAGTAGAAACCTGGTATCCAGCCTATAAATAATGATTGCAATATATAACAACCAGGTATATAGTTTACTTAGAGATGTATATTTATGTAAATACCTGGTGGTGAAATAAATGTCCAAAGAGTGGAACATCAAAAACCTCTATTTATACCTGGTTTGCCTGGTTACCTTATTCCTCTTCGTAGGGGGAACCATTGCTGCAGTTAACACGGCCATGCAGCTGGCCCTTCCAGCCCGGCCCAACATACCAATTATGAGCACTTACTACCCTGAATACAAAGAAGGGGTCAGTGAGCCCTTATTTAACCCACCCCCTTTGGCTGAATTGGAAGAACGCCGGGCAGAACAGGAAAGTATGGAAGAGTTATATCGCGGTTATACCTGGCGCAGCCTGCTCAACTCGATTGCCCTGATGATCATATCAGCGCCCTTTTATCTCTACCACTGGAGAAAAATTAAGCCGGGCGCATGAAAGCGAGGCAATATTTATGAAAATCAAGTGGGACATAGAGCATGTTTACTTCTACCTGGTCAGTTTTATTGCCCTGATTCTAATTATTGTCGGTGCGGTTAACCTGACCCAGACCGCCATAGCCTATTTTACTCCGGTTTACGAAGATTACAGCCCTTTCGCACCGATCTGGGCAAACCCGGACAGCGACCGCTGGGCAGATAAATTCGGACAGGAGTTTGTTGATGCTGAAAAAGAACGCTACGACAAAATTGCTGCAGAAAATCGCCATCGCGGACTGATTCGCGACCTGGTCAGCGGCCTTGCATTTATAACCGTAGCCCTGCCTGTGTATTTTTATCACTGGCGTAAGATCCAAAAGCTCGAACAATCAACGGGATAGTTATCCCATCAACGGGATAACTATCCCGACCATTTATGGTTCAACCGTAAAGTTAATGCTGCCGCGGCTGCTATGAGTACGGTCGATTTCATGAGAACTGCTGTGGGCGGCCAAAATAAGGGTATATTCCTGACCAGGCGTCAGCTCATCCAGGTTAAAACCCTGCCCTGCCGGGAATTGAAGAGGATATGCAAACTCCATTACTGCCACTCCATTATCGTAGCCAAGGTAAAAATCCTGCAGAGTACCCTCAGCAACCGCCTCATGATTTCTGCCGCGGCCCAGGTCCTCCCTGTAAGCAGGAGCACCGTTGTCAAGATAACCGATGATCATATTGGCACCGTCCATCCCACCCCCGGGACGATTAAAACCAACAGAAACCCAGCCTTCAACAGCCACTTCAAAATGGAGGTAAAGCATATCACCATCATGGGCCAGATGAACAATACCACCCATTATTTCAAGCGGTTCAGACAGGTAACCTGCTGTTGAACCATCTACTGTTAAAGCTTCATCAACCCGTCCCACCAGGGGACCTTCGGGATCCACCGTTTCCGCTTCACCATTTTCGACAATAGGGGTAACCGGCTCAGAATCCTGCCCACAGCCTGCGGGAATAAATAACATGATCAGAATAATAAAGGTTATGATTAACTTACGCATATTATCATCCTTTCACCTGTCTCATTATTCAGCGATTCACGTTTTACAAACCTTTATAAGTAATAGCTAAGAGCAATGGCAGCATGGAGGAGCATGAAGATCAGCCCAACTGCAGCCAGGGCCCGGTGCACTTTAACCCGTAACTTCGGCTTTACCAACCCCTTAACAGTGATAACAATTATAGCTGCGATATAAAACAGGGCAGCAATTATGCCAAACCAGCCAAACAACGGTAAGTTCATTTTAATTCACCCCCGTGATTCTTTATTATCTTAATACAACCTACCCAGTATGATAACTGGTATTAAGATATTTGTAAATAATTATAGTCGGTCTGAAAATAACAATATGGGAGATTATCCTTTTAAAGGTAAAACATAAAAGAGTATGGCGAAGAAATGGCAGATACTACCGCCAAGAACAAACAAGTGCCAGATAGCATGCATCAGCAAACGGTTGCGGCCGGCATAAAAAATCATCCCCAGTGTATAGGACAAGCCGCCTGCGCCGAGAAGGATGATCCCGTTTGTAGATAAACCCTGAAACAAATCCTTGATCGAAAAAACAATCATCCACCCCATCAGGAGATAAAAAAGGGTTGATATGATTACATGCCGGTTAATGAAAAAGATTTTATACAGTATTCCGAGCAGGGCCAGACTCCAGATAACCCCGAAAAGCACCCAACCCTGTACCCCCTGCAGGGTGACCAGGGTAAAGGGAGTGTAAGTGCCGGCGATTAACAGGTAGATAGCTGAATGATCGATAATCCTCAATATTCTTTTTGCTTCAGGATGCTGAATACTGTGATAGAGGGTCGAGGAAAGAAAAAGTAAAACCAGTGTTGAACCGTATATGGTAAAACTTACCACGTGCCAGGTGTTCCCATAATTACTGGCATAAACAACCAGCAGCACCAAACCCGCAATGGCCAGCAGGGTGCCGATACCATGAGTTACCGCATTAGCTATTTCGTTTATTACTGTGATTCGCCTGATGTTTTCCATGGTAGCCTCCCATTATATTTGCTTAAATGCTCCGGTTAATTATATCAATTCCCGGGCCGCCCTGCATTGATTCTTTCTTAATCCCGCAGAGAAATTTATTCCAGACAGACCAGATTATGCCCTGACTGTAAAAGCTTTCGCCAGGTTTTCCATTATTATCTGCACCGGTAAAATCTCTTTAATTTTAAAAACATTTTTCCCGGAAAAAACCAATCCTTTCCCGAGCATACCTTTACGACTGTTTTCCAGCGCTTCCAAAATACAATATTCCTGTGTACATGACTTTAAACATTTTTTACACTGGCTAATTCTCTCTTTCCCCCTGCCAAGGGCATCAGTAAATTTGTTTCTGATTGCCCTCCCCGGCAGTCCAACGGGGCTGTCAATTAATACAATGTCTTTTTCCTCTGCTTCAAGGTAACATCTTTTAAAAGCATCACTGACGGTGCATTCATTACTTAAGACAAACCTGGTAGCCAGCTGAACCCCGTCTGCTCCGTTCTTCATCAGCTCAGCAATATCGCCGGCATCAGTAAGCCCTCCTGCGGCTATAACCGGTATACTTACTTTCTGTTTAATTTCAGGCACAATTTCTTTCACCGAGCGATCGGTACCAAGGTGTCCGCCTGCTTCCACTCCCTCTGCAATAACAGCAGCAGCTCCGCATTTCTCCGCTACCCTGGCCAGGCGTGCGCTTGAAACTATGGAAACCACCGGTACACCTGCTTCCCTACCCCAGGTAAATATTTCTCTTGAGAACCCGGCGCCGAATATAACCAGGTCCACCTTCTCCAGCAGCGCAGTTTTTACCAGCTTGGCAAAATTGTTCGCTGCATACATTACGTTGACACCAACTGTACCACCCCTGGCTATTTTTCTGGTCTGGCGGATTTCCTGCCTTAATTCATCTGCCTGCATTCCGGTTGCACCAATAACACCGACCCCTCCAGCAGCAGCTACAGCACCTGCCAGTGGTGCAGTAGATACACGGACAGCCATACCGCCCTGGATTATTGGATACTTACACTCTTTATGGTAGCCGAATAAATTCATACTATGCCTTCTTTCCTGTTGGTTGCCGGTTTAACAAGATAACCCGGCCTGATTATTGATTTGATATACTATTTTTCTGTCTTTTTTCAGTCTGTGCCATCATAGCATACTAAACAATGAAGAGACAAGTTAAAAAGTCTTAACATAACAACAGGTCGGTACATAATATCAGGCCTCCCTGCAAACAGGGAGGCCTGATAGAAATAGTTTTCTGGCGGGGACCTACTCTCCCGGGGGCTCACGCCCCGAGTACCATTGGCGCTGGAGGGCTTAACGGCCGTGTTCGGTATGGGAACGGGTGTTTCCCCTCCGCGATACCCACCAGAAATCTT